>Ga0255420_10099_pt1 | contig 17885 bp, 18 predicted proteins | sample ANMaggSeSYBR02I3_FD_182630 | JGI IMG/M metagenome (GOLD analysis project Ga0255420, IMG submission 182630) | Sediment cell enrichment communities from methane seep in Santa Monica Basin, California, United Staets - ANME aggregate JGI... | ecosystem: Environmental > Aquatic > Marine > Cold seeps >...
GAACAATCTGTTCTGTCCCAGTTCCTAAAGGCGGATTATATCTTCGAAGAGAACCTGTACCACACAGATAAAGGTACTCCCCAGGGTGGCCTAATCTCGCCAATTTTGGCGAATATGACTCTAGACGGAATTGAGAGTGTCCTGAATGAACAATATCCGGACATGAAGGTCCACTTCATCCGCTATGCGGATGATTTTCTGGTCACTGCTCCAAGTAGAGAGGTGGCAGAGGAAATATGTGAACTAATCCGGGTATTCCTTGCAGAACGTGGTCTTGAACTTTCTGAAGCCAAAACATTGATTACTCATATCAATGTTGGTTTTGATTTTCTTGGCTGGTCTTTCCGTAAATATGATGGTATTTTTTTGACAAAGCCATCTAAGGGTTCAATCGAGAAAATAACAGATAAAGTTCGAAGGATTATTCATAAAGCGGCTGCATGGTCACAGGAACAACTGATTAAGGCACTCAATTCTGTCATAACCGGTTGGGCAAATTACCATCGCCACATTGTGGCCAAGGGTACGTTCAAGAAATTGGACAGTATTATCTGGGGTATGCTGTGGAGATGGGCGAAGAGAAGACATTCGAAAAAAGGGCGTAAGTGGATTGCAAAGCGATACTGGCATACTGAAGGAACTAGAAATTGGGTATTTAAGGATAAGACGACAAAACTTGTTCTGTTCGCAGAAACACCAATTAGACGTCATGTCATGGTAAAACTTGATAAAAATCCGTATCTTGACAGGGAGTATTTCCTCGAAAGACTGGGTAGAATCCAAAAGCGTACACCATGGATTCAAACAAGACTTTCATACTTCGCATATCGCCGCCCGGAATATGGGTTGTGAAATGCTTGAGCGGAGTGCGATGAAAGTCGCACGCTCCGTTCTTAGAGGGCTTGAGGTCGGTAACGACCTCCGGCTACTTGACTGGATCGCGGCAAAAAAGATTCACTGCAAAGGACGCAGATGGTCATTATTTATCTATGCGGTTTTCTGAATCGTCCCAGTAAAAAAATAAAAAGTCTCTGGCCTTATTTACTCCCGTGTGGGGAAATAGGAATCACTTGTCCCGGAGTGCCTCCACTTCTCCCGGCAGGGCTCCCAACATGGACCATGGGGGCCAGTATCCAATTTCGGACTGTTTTATCAAGTCGTAAATGATTTTATGGACTTTGGGGATGGTTAGGTCTGGCTTTGGGAATTGGGGGGAGTTTCGGTGATTTTATGTGTATTTTTTTAAAACCACTGCCCTGCTTAAAACCATTCCTGGTCTTTTTACCTGACTAAATCCTATGGCGTCTGCCCGATTCACAGTTTCTTCAAAAGCTTTCTTTGAAACGTGGAAGGCTGGCTCTACTATAAAAAAATTCCCATCAGGTTTTAGTATTGAGTACATTTCTTTTAAGAATTTATCCTGATCAGGGACCTCATGAACCATATAAAATGCCAGAATAAGATCAACCTTTGTTGAAATACCGATTCTGTCCTCTTCGCATTTATGCAGCTCAATTATATTTTCAATATCTGTTCCTTTGATCTTATTCCTGATTTTATCAAGCATTCCCTGCTGCAGGTCTGCAGCGATCACTTTACCTGATGCACCGACCATATCAGCTATCCCTACTGAAAAAAACCCCGGCCCGCATCCTACATCTAAGACAGTCATGCCCTCTTTGACATAATCTTTTAAGATCTTCTTTGGATTCTGGACCAATCTCCTTAAAAAATTATCAAGGCCATTAGCTCTTTCAACAGGGCAGATATGCTTTTCTTTATCGTTCATATTAAATCAAACCATCCTTTAAATAAATAGATCTATTGGTATATTCCACATGCCAGTCCTCATGGGTAACCATTACTATTGTTTGCTCTAATTCTTCATTTAATCTCTTAAATAATTCAAGTATCTGCCTTGAAGATTTACGATCTGGATTTGCACACGGCTCGTCGGCAAACAGTATTTTTGGCATATTGACCAGGGCTCCGGCGATAGCCACTCTTTGCTGCTGTCCACCGGAGAGTTCGTGCTGTAGGTGGTCCGGCTCTGTATCGATTCTATATACTTTATCCTTATCCATGATCCGCTTTTTTCCTTTAAATATCTCTTGCGGCAATGCACACTTGTCGCGTGGGATCGTTTCCGGAACCTGTTGCATACATCCCTCATATATCCTTTATCCCTCCCGCTCCACAACCTCTCCATCCGTAAGCCAGATCACTCGATCGACAAACTCCTCGTCCTCAAGTTCGTGCGTAACCATCAGAATCGTCTGCCCGATATCCCGGTTCAGCGCCCGAAACAGCTTAAGAATCTGCCTTGACGAGACACTATCCAGATTAGCGGTAGGCTCATCGGCAAAGAGGATCTTTGGCTTGTTGATTATCGCCCGTGCAATCGCAACCCGCTGCTGTTCGCCGCCTGATAACTCCCTGGGGCGGTGGTTTGCCCTCCCATCAAGCCCGACCTTCTTGAGCGCATCCATCCCCTTTGTGGCGCACTCATCCTGCGACATACCGAGAGCCATCACTGGCAAGTACACGTTCTCAAGTGCTGTTAGTTCGGGCAGGATTGCATACTCCTGAAAGACGTAACCGAACTTCTCAAGCCGAAATCTTGTCCGTTCGGACTCGGATAGCCCTGAGATCTCGACCCCATCGATTACAATTTCACCTTCTGTCGGCGTGTCGAGAAGCCCAAGCTGGTGCAGTAGCGTTGATTTCCCGCTCCCGCTCTTTCCCATGATCGTTGCAAACTCACCTCTCCTGATATCAAGCGTCACGCGGTTCAGCGCTGGTACCTGCATCGTTCCCATGATGTAGGTTCGTGAGAGGTTTCTTATCGTAATTATCGTATCCTGTTCCATCTTCGTCATTTTAATCACCCCAGATCGCATCAAGGATCGTCTCACGCACCGCCCGCCAAGACGGGATGAAACCCGCAATCATGGCTGCGACAATCAGCCCTGCACCCCTCGAAATAGCATTATTCTGCTCGACTACAAGTGTTACATCACCCGTCGGGAAGACGAGCGGGTACCGGATAAAATATGGCACTAGCACCATGAACATAACTATAAGTCCAGCGATGCAGCCGCATAACGCATAAAAAACCGCCTGAAATACATAAGACTGGATGATTATCGATTCCTTGATCCCGATCGCCCGCAAAATCCCCATCTGCCGCCTCTTACTTACCGTACTCACATAGATCACAATAAATATCGTAATTCCAGCAACAAATAGACCGATGACACTTATTAGTGCATTTATCGCAGCAAAACTCTGGGATACGGTCCTGACGATGCCTGCGTAGACCTCCCATGTCTTGATATCCTCATGAACGCCAAGCATGGTGAATTGCTCCACGTATTTATCCTCGCCTCCCTTCCCTTCGGTCTTAACAAGTATCTGGGACGTCATATCAGAGGTTCCAAGCACCGATTCCATCTCTTTTTCGGTGATGTACGCCAGCTGGTTCGACTGGATGAAGTTCGTATCAAAGATTCCCTTTATCCGGTACTCCCGCCTGACTCCGTTCTTGAATGCGACCTCCAAGGTATCGCCGACCACAACCCCCCCAAGCGAGATGTGCTCGAGGCTGCCTCCATGCCCGCCTGCGATCTCTTTTCCGATTACAATCTCGCCCCGGTCGTATTTGCTCAGATATTCACCCGCAATCATCATCTCAGGAATTGCGCTCACCAGAACCTCGTCGTCGGGATCAACCGAGCGCACGGTCCATGCGCCGCTCTTCTCCTCGTGCACGATGGTTGAGGCAGTAAGGTACTGCGCCGAGGTTCCGAGAACTCCGGGAACGATATTCACCTTCTTCAGTATCGAGTCAGGGTTCTTGATGTAAGTCTCCTCGTCCTTCGGCTCGATTACGATATTACTGTAGAGTGTCTCGATCACCTGATTCTCGGATGCGTCGGTCAATCCGGTAAAGAGCGAGGACATGAACATGAGATTCACGAAGGCGAGCGCCATTATGAGGATTGTAAGCACTGATGTACCTTTATTTCCCTTTGCGATGGACTTGTAGGCGAGGAAAGCTGAAATCTTGAGTTGTGTTGTTGTAGAGGTCATTTTAATCAATTATTTGATATTCGTGTCATTTGTGACATTCGTGATTTTTTGGTGCAGGTTTTAGATCACGAATGGCGCGAATGGGCGAATTGCAAGATTTTTTGTTATTTCCTAATCATTACTTTACAATCATCAAATATTTTTATTCCTGTTTTTCCTTCTTTAATTTGAAAAAGTATCTGATCTTTTCTTTTTTAGTTCCATCTTCCATCCTTGAATAATACAATCCAAAGCCGATCAGAATACAAATTAAGATCAATATTATATTTATTATACTATCATTGTTACTGCCCTTTACTAACAAGTTTAGTTCTTCTATAGTAGTATGTTCTCCGAAATCATCTTCATAAGTGATCAAAAGAGAGTACGTGAATTCACCGCTTTTATCTGGTATTAAGGTAAACACTGCCGGGCTATCATCATCAGCTTCGACTTTTCCAAGAAAAGCTTCTTTAATTCCAGTGAATGGTAGATCCACTATAGCTACTTTGACAGACTTTGCATCTCCTTCTCCTGCATTTTCGATCCTGATCGTAAGACTCATTTCTTCATTAACCGAACCCAGCAGCGGATCTGTTTTAATATTTGCAATAGTCAATTTTGCTTTTCCCTGGACATCAAGACCGATTACCTCACTTGAGATTACGTTCTCATTTTCGGTCTCATCAGTACAAATGATCACTATTGGAATGTTATATGAAGTTGGCTCACTATCCCCAGCGACCTTCAAGCGGAATGATACAACTTCGGATTCCTGCGAATTCAATCCCTGGATGAACCTGCTGCTGTCATCCAATGGAATAATTTGCGGGAGTTGATCTAATGCTAAACCAACTCTTATATTTTTGGAATTACCTGTGCCTACACTGGTAACATCAGTAGTAAGTATAAATTCATCACCAGGCGTTATTACCCCGGGGGATATGGAAGAATTCATCAATACCAGATCAGGCTTTCCCTCAATATCTATCTTAATATTCTTTATTAGCCCGACTGTTCTGCCTTGCATACTTACTACTTTAAAAGTAAGTTCATATTCACCTGATCGTGCCAGTGGGTCAACAGTAAAAAAATACAAAGCTTCATAATTGCCATAAGCAGATATCTTTGGTATTTTAATGATAGTACTTATATTATGTTTTACGACAGCAGACTCGCTGCTGCTGTATTTTAAGTGAAATGGAAATATCTCTTCTAATTCTATGACGACATTTTCAGCAGGGTCATTTGCATAATTCTCGATATTGATCTTTATAAACATATCTTCGCCTGGTCTGGCAGGTTGTGGATTAATCTCTGCCGTTAATATCTGCAGATTAGCATTTGACGGAGCACTATAACCTTTTGCAGTGACATAGGGACATATTAATAATATAATTAATATAAACACAGCCGAATTGAACAGGATCTTCTTTTGTGCGTTTCTTATCATTCTTATTCCTCGCTATTTCCGAATAATTTATATGGTTATTAAAACAACTTCTAAGTTGTATTAAGATTGGTGTTTACTATATATATAATTTACACTCTTAATTACCACTTATGAGTTGTTGTAAATGGAACTGAAAAAATCACTGCGGGAACTTGGACTGACTAAATATGAAACTGATGCATATTTGAATATACTGACACATGGAATTGCAGAGGCAAGCACAATATATAAGGAAGCAAATATCCCCTTTGGAAAGATCTATGAGACCCTGAATATGCTGATCAGTAAGGAGTTTATCGAATTTCAAAACTCCAGGCCAAAGAAATATAAAGCAAAATCAGCAAAGGTGGCATTTGATCATCTTTTTAAAATGAAAAAGGAATATATGGAAAAAGACCTGCAAAAAACAAGAGACCTGATTATGCAGGTACTGGAAGAGATCAATAAGATAAATGTCAAAAAGCCAAAAGAAAAGATATTCTGGACTACAGCTGTAGGTAGCGAAGTAGTCGAAATGACAAGTTCAAACTTTGATAAAGCAAATAAAGAGATATGCATTTGCATCTATCATGAACACCAGCATACTTATAAAAAACTATTCAGGAAAAACCTACCTATTATCATGAAAAAGGTTATCGAGGCTTCACTGCGCGGTGTAAAATTAAGGGTATTGGCATCTGAAGAAATGGCGAATATTTATTTGGAGATTTTCACGAAATTGAATGGTCCTGATGGAGTATTACAAAATATTGAAATGAGGACAAAAAAAAACATATTAACAACAATTTTCACGATCATTGACTCTGAGAAGGTGGTCTTACATGTGGACGACCCCACAGACCCGAGTAATACTTTAGCTGTAACAACAATGTGGGATCAAAAGCTGGCGAAAAAGTTGGAAGAAAAATTTAATGACATGTGGGGGGAAGCAGAACAAGTGGATATAAAATGATTCCATATGTGATCGGTTAAGTGATAAATCATGACAATTCACTCGTATTTTTAATGAATTATTGCCTCGGGGGAAATATTTGTAAATCAATGTTAATCCGTGTCCAAACAAATGAAGCTTCCCACAGCAGATCTCTGGGGTATAACGATTAAGATTAACATGTTAACTTCGTGTGTTGGAAACTCTCACAACTTCAAGGTGTCGTAAAAAGTTGTTTTTGGACAGCTTGTATTGTGTTTACAAAATGTCAATGCTTACATATACCAGGTAAGCCAGACCACCATACCTGATCAACTTTCCTGCAAAGACCAGGATGGAAAATAAGCCGAATTTCAGTTTCATCATACCTGCTGCCACAGGCAGAGCATCGCCGAGCACTGGTACCCATGTGAACAGCAATGACCATGAACCGTATTTTTCAAACCATACCTGGGCATGTTCCATCTGTGCTGCATTAATGCGAAGGTATTTCCCGATAAGTTGGGTCCTGCCTGCAAGCCCGATATAATAGCTGGTGCAGGCGCCCAGGTAATTGCCGACTGTTGCCACCAGTACAACTGAAAAGATATTAAAGTTCCTGGCAATAAGCAATATCACTATACCTTCCGAACCCAGGGGTAAAACAGTAGAAGCCAGGAAGCTTGCTAAAAACAGGCCAGGGTAACCGTAGGCCAGAAGGATTGATTCAAGTGTGTCCATAGGGTATTATTTGGATAAGGTGCTTATAAATCCAGGGTATAATTGGCCGGACATTCAACCAATAACAATTTTTTTAATCAACATTTGTCTATATTATTGAGATTGTCGGAAAAGCCTTATTTTCGAATATTTCAGCTTTACTGTATAAACTTGACCGGGCGCAGCATAGTGATTTAGGTTAAACAATATTTCTGGAAGTTTCAATTTAGGCGCTTTTTAGGTACTTTTCCGACAATCTCATTATTATGAGCGTCCTGCTCAGTATGAGGATTATAATATGTGCAGCTCCGGTTGTTTTGAATTTAGAAAAACTTAAATAGAGATGTACTAAGAAATAGCATGATTCAATTTATTCAGTATTTATTTAAGAGGAGGACTAAAATTTATGAAAATAATTAATGTGAAATTATCCATTGTCGCATTAATTCTTCTGGTACTCATTACCGCAGGTTGTACCGATACGTCTGAAGAAGGTACACATGAAGTAAGTACGCCTGAATACATCAACGTCGGACTTGTGGCGCCGCTTAGCGGTGGTGCTTCTGATGTAGGCAATGATATGAAACAGGCTGCTGTCCTGGCAGTTGAAGAGATCAATGCAGATGGTGGAGTGTATGTAGAGAAATACGGGGCAAAAATACCACTTAAATTGGTAGAGGGAGATACACAAACCTCACCAACCGAAGGTGTAACCGCTGTAGAGCGATTGATTACCAACGAGAACGTAGTAGTACTTGTGGGCGGCTTCTCAAGCGGTGTCACTCTGGCTAATCAGGTGCCTGCAGCTGGTAAAGTGCCATATATCATCACAGGTGCGTCCAGTTCCCAGGTTACCAGAAGGACAGAGATCAATACCAGTTATTTCTTCCATTACTGCTCAACCACGGACGACTATTCACAGCCCATCCTGCAGTTCTTTGTAGACGAACTTAAACCAATAGTTGCCGCAGACAGGAACCTGAAACTGGCCCTTATATACAGGGACGATGCCTATGGAAAAGGTGTTATCGAATCCAGTGTGGCATACATTAACGATAACAGCCTGCCAATAGAATTGGTGGCTCAGGAAAAGTATCCCACAGATGAAACCGATTTCCATACATACCTGACCAAGATAGCAGAAGCAAAACCTGATGCAGTTTACACTGTTGGTTTTGTTAAGGACACATCCAGCATCTATATCCAGGGACAGAGGGATGTAGGTCTTAATACGGTCTACATGGCTGTGGAATGCAACGAGGACCCGACGTTCTATGAACTCCTTGGCAAATGGGGTGACGGCCAGCTTCTTGAAAGCAAGTTCGCACCCTATGCAACCGAATACACTGAACTGATGGGACCGTATAAGGAAGCATATCTTGCCAAATGGGGTGAAATGCCTGGTATGATGGGTGCTGATACCTACGACGGTATCTATCTGGCAGCCTCTGCAATCGAGCGTGCAGGAACACTAGATCGGACACAAGTCAGGGATGCCATCAAACAAACAAACGAACCCGAGATGCTCATTTTGATGGAAGGCGGGAACATCACCTTTGATGAGTACAATGAGATATCACCAAAGATATTCATTGAACAGATGTTCTGGGACGAAGAGACAGAAGAACTTAAACCTGTCATCGTACTTCCGGATAGTCTAATAGAGCAAGACTTTGTACTGCCTGATAACTATGAAATTGGTGGATGAACAATCCACCGATTTTTCTATAGTTTTTAAAAAAAATATTTTAATATGACTGAAATCACCACATTACTACAGATATTTATCTGGGGCCTGACCGCCGGATGTATCTATGTGCTCATGGCAGTGGGCCTGAACATGATATTTGGCGTGATGAAGGTAGTGAACTTTGCTCATGGCGAGATCATGATGCTGGGTGCTTTTTCCAGTTTCGGACTATATTACTACACAGGTCTGAACCCTTATTTTCTAATGCTATTCTCAATGGTCATCATTGGGGTTTTCGGAGTCATAATAGAACGTTTTGGTTTCAGGAAGGTACTGGGGACAGGAAAACTGAACGAGATTTTCCTGAGTCTTGGTTTAATTTATATTCTTCAAAATGCAGCAGTAAAATTATGGACAGACGACATCAGGAAGATCAACAGTCCTTACAGTTCAATGACCCTGGACCTTGGAGTATTGAACATAACCTATGACCGGATTATCGCTATTGTTTTTACTGCATTGATACTTATCAGCTTATATCTATTCCTTACAAAGACAGATGTTGGTCGGGCTTTGAGAGCAACCAGCCAAAATCACGAAGCGGCTATGTTAATGGGTGTAAATGTCAACCAGATGTATATGTTGAGTTTTGGGATTGGTGCAGCCTTGGCAGCAGCAGCAGGCACGGTCCACGCGATTCTGTCCCCTTTCAATCCGTATATGGGTACCATCCCAGGTATTATGGCATTCACAGTGATCATTATTGGCGGTCTTGGCAGCATCCCGGGTGCTGTCATCGCAGGATTGATGCTGGGACTGGTCCAGAATTTTACCATATTTTATTTCGGGGGAGCATGGAAGGAAGCAGTGGCATTCGTACTCCTGATCATAGTGCTGGTAATAAGGCCGACAGGTATTTTCGGGGAGGAACAGTGAAATGACTGTAAGAGAACTCATTGGCAGATATGCAGTTTCCCTATATACTGCCTACTTGTTGCTGTTAATAATCGGGATGGCACTGCCCCTGGTGATAACTGATGATTTCTTTAACAGGATAATAATACTCACGTTTTTCTATATCATGTTCTCAACAAGCTGGAACCTGCTGGCATATTCGGGACAGGCATCCCTGGGACATGCGGCTTTTCTTGGCATAGGAGGTTTTGCTTCCACTATCCTTATCATAAACGGTGTAACACCGATTTTAGGTGTGTTGAGTGGCGCACTGGCTGCGTCCCTTGTTGGTTTATTCTTAGGTATCATATGTGTAAGGTTAAAAGAATGGTTCCTGGGGCTTGTCACATTCGGGTTTGCTATAATAATGGCTGCTGTGGTAAACGAGTTATCGGTTTTTATCGAGGCAATAAATGGTGTACTTATTGCAGTGGGTCTGTCCAGCAACATGGACCCACATATGCTTGGCGGCAGTCTTGGAATATATTCACCTGACATTGTGTCGCGGGCACAATATTATTACCTGTTCTTCTTTGCCATGGTAGGAACAATACTGGCATCCCACTTGGTGATCAGGTCAAAGATCGGGTTTGCTTTTGCGGCCATCAGGGAGAACCAGGCTGAAGCTGGCATGATGGGAGTGGATATTACACGATATAAGCTGATAGCATTCATGATCAGTACTTTTATGGCAGGGTTTGCCGGGGCACTGTTCGCTCCTTATAATTATTTCATCAACCCAGAGATATTCAGCATACATAATTCCTTCATGCCTATTATTATGACAATAAGCGGGGGTATCGGAACAGTAGGCGGCCCCATTATAGGCGCACTGGTTATAAATCTTTTATGGGAACAGATGGGTTTGTGGGGTATGAGTATTGACCGACTGCTTATCCTGGGTTTGATACTGGTACTTGAGATACTATTCCTGCCTAAAGGCTTGATGCCGCTAATAAAAAAAATTACTGATAAAATCGCAGGCACTACATCCCGAGATATGCCTCTTTGACATGGTTATTGTCAAGCAGTTCACTGCTTGCCCCTTCAAGTGTGATGCGCCCGGTCTCAAGCACGTATCCCCGGTTTGAAGCTTCCAGTGCGTGATGGATATTCTGCTCCACCAGCAGCACGGTTACGCCTTCACTGTTCAGGGTCTTGACTATCTCGAACATTTTTTTGACCATTATGGGTGCCAGTCTCAGGGAGGGTTCATCCAGTATTAACAATTTTGGACGTGACATAAGACCCCTGGCAATGGCCAGCATCTGCTGCTCGCCTCCGCTTAAGTTCCGGGAATGAATGAATTAGCTGGAAGGTTTTAGTGATGCCCATTTTGCATACTTTGAACGTGGGCATTTTGGTGATGTTATTACCGTTGGAAATGATGGAGCCTGAATCCGGGCGATATATGCTGCTGTTGAGGTTTAAGGGGGTGGATTTTCCTGCACCATTTGGTCCTACCAGACCTACTATATCTCCTTGACCTACATTGATATCGACATTGGATACGGCTATAAGTCCGTCAAAGGCTTTGGTTAGGTTGGTAGCTTGGAGCAGTATGATCACCTTTAATGATTTTTTTTGTTTTATCCCATCTTCGTCAGATTAAAATTAAACCGTTATCAGTAAACCTTATCGATTATCGAGTCTGTACTACATCTCTTTAATTCCAGTCAATTTTTAAGTATCGGCTCTCACCAAAATACTTATAAATGAATAGCTCCATAATGCTTTTGTACATCCATTAAGGGAATAGTAGATGTTTTTGCGTTCTTTTTCCATAGCAGTGAGAGCAATTGCATAATCTGTACCACATATCTATAATAAACCACCATCTATATATGGCTTTTGATAAAAAGTCTGTTGCACATTAAAAATTTAATGGGTGTTTCTTTTTCGATGTAAAACGAGAGGAGTAGCGATTATAGCAAGTTATTTACAGAAAGAAAAAGTAAGATTTAGGTGAGAAACTGACGAAGATGGTTTTATGGGATGATATGATTTAGCTTTTCCGAATTGGGAGTGTGTTGTTGGAGGTGACAAAAATATATATGCATGAGTAACAAGAATATTGGTGAGATTAGAAGCTCATTTGAGTTTATAGATTAAAGGTGGGGAAAATGATTGACGATTGCGGAGTTCGACCAAAGGGATGTGTACTGCGGACATTGTTTGGATATATCACATTATCTGAAATGCCGTGCCAAAAATTGAGAGGTGGAAAATATGAGTAGAATAAAGCCAACGCAAAGGATTTATGATGTGGTAAAGGAAATAAAAGAAGATCGATATCGATTACCTTCTATCCAAAGGACCTTTGTTTGGGACGAAGAACGAATATGTAAATTGATGGATTCATTGATGAATGATTATCCAATAGGCTCAGTCCTTGTTTGGAAACCAAACTTAGAGTTTACAATTAGAACTAGAAAGTTTGTCCAAGATTATAAAGCTGGTGAAAGACTTGTTTCTGAGGAGGATACATTAGAATCTTCATCATATTTGGTCTTGGATGGACAACAGAGATTACAATCATTATTCATCTCGTTTTTTGGCAAATATAATAATAAACATCTCTATTTCAAAATTGATAGCAATCCCGTTGAGGAGGATAATGACCTACGGTATCAATTTAGTTTTATGGATGTTGATCAAGCAAAAAAAGATCCACATTGGGTTAAACCTTATGAAGTAATAAATCTTAGTATAGAAGATATTTCCGAGTACGTCGACATATCTTTTGGAGATGACGATGTCGACATACAAAAGATCATAAAGAAAAATCTGAGCCGATTTATTAGAATCTTTAATATGGATGAAAAAATTGCCATTCAAGATGTAAAAGAAGATTTGCCGTACACCGATGTACTTGAAGTTTTTGTGCGAGTTAATTCAGGGGGAATTGTTTTAACCAAATCCGATTTACTTTTCTCAACAGTGATATTACATGCACCTGAAATGGAACGACAATTTATCGAGGTTGTAGATGAATTAAATGGTGGAGGCGAGTATGACTTTAACACAGATTTTCTTATCAAATGTTCCTTTGTAATCTTAGATGAGAGATTGTCGGAAAAGTACCTGAAAAGCGCCTAAATTGAAACTTCCAGAAATATTGTTTAACCTAAATCACTATGCTGCGCCCGGTCAAGTTTATACAGTAAAGCTGAAATATTCGAAAATAAGGCTTTTCCGACAATCTCGATGAAGGTGCAAAGTATGATGTAAAAAAATTAAGAGATGGCAAATTCATTGAAAATCTTGAAGATAATTTTGAAAAAATCAGAAGAACATTACTCTCTACTATAGAATTTTTAAAAACAGATGCGAAAATACTTACAAAGAGATTTTTAAAGTCGGATTTAGCCTTAATTCCAATAATTGATTTTATTTACAGGCAACCACATCAACAGATACCTGAAGGACAAACTTGGAAACTTCGTCAATATTTATATATGTCTTTCCTAATGAGATTTTATTCATACGGCCCGGATGGAAAATTAAATGTTATCCATAAGAAAATAACAGAATATAAAAATCCGCGTATTTTCCCTCTAAAACGAATTAGTAAATATATGAAAGAACGGACTGGTATGGATTATGACATATCAAAGAGCATGTTATATGATTTAGATTTAATTTTAAATATTATCCAAGGTGGTGTTTCTGAAATCCCGAAAAAGAGAGGTTGGAGTTTAGAACGAGACCACATATTTCCAAGGAGTATTTTAGACGATAAAGGATTCCTTGAGGAATTGATAGACAGTGTTGGTAACTTTCGATACATAAACAAAACACGCAATATATTGAAAAGCAATGACATGCCTGATGAAAGTACAGATTTTTATGGCTCAGATGATCCAACACTTAAAGACCTTTTTAGGGAGGCAAGAGTAAATCTAACTGAGGAGACATTCAGAAATTTTGTCGAAAAACGAAAGAAACTAATAATGGACAGAGTAAATGAATTTTTGGAGTTTAATAAATGAAAATGGCATGGTACAAACAGATAACACAGCATATATGCTATGGGCCTACGCCCTTACCCATAGGGACATTGCTTCATTCGGTAACAGCGTCGTATATGCCAGGAACATTCGATAAAATAGCGTCGCATCATAGGTCTAGTCACTTGAGAGGACATAATGCCTAAAAAGAAGACTGTTTCACAACATCTTGGCAACGGTAGAGGAGCTTTCCGCAAAGCACTTTTGTCTGCTCTGCTTGAGAAGCATTCAGAACAAGATGCCCTTGATGTTGCTATCAAAGAATTTGGTAACCGATGTGTGTATTGTGGTGACAACAATGCTTTTCTTCAAACAGACTTACTGTGGCCAGCATCTATCGGTGGGGTAACTGTGGCTGGAAATGTTGTCCCTGCATGCCCCTCTTGTAATAGTGAACGGGGAGCGAAAAAATGGCATGAATATATCTCCACATCCAAAAGAGTAACATTAAAAAAATCAACCGATGAAATAGAAAGACAAATTGAAGAAATACAAAACTACATGCGCAAATATACTAGAGACAAGAAACCCGACCTTGATGCAGTTCTAACTCACGAAGAAATGGCACTGATAAGAAACTTCGATCTACTACTTGATGCACTCAGCCAAGGTATCAGAACAAAACTTGGAAATCCTCAAAAAAAAGAAATTAAGTTTAGGGATTGTTCGGCAATGTTTGATGACTTGTTAAAAACTGCACAGAAGCACTTGATTTGATGACCTGCTACATTACTTCGCCAAACTACGCATTTGCGGCTTTACGTGGTATTGAGTGCGGCGGGAGTTGTACTAGATCTGTTAAAACATAATATTTATGAAATATTGTACCGCAAAGGACGCAGAGTTAAGGTTATAATGTCTTTGCGGACTTTGCGGTGAAACAGTGAACGGCAACCTTCAATCTGCGTTTATTTACGTTCATCTGCGGTTAATTTCTGCAGAAATCCAGCCCAATTCATTCCTTCACTCTCCTGCCGCCCGCCATTTCCACTCGTCTGCGCTGCCTCTGCTCACCCGGCCGCCCCTCTCGCTCAATCTACAGCCTGCGTCCGGTTGCTCTGTGTGCGGGCGGCGGCCTTGGGTGTTGGTTGGTGCTGCCGGCAGCGGGCATGGCTGTTGAAATATATAATTTATCTGATATTTGAAACCGCAGTGGACGCTGAGGTTCGCAGAGCATTCTTTTCTTTCTCTGCGTTCCTCAGCGCACTCTGCGGTTAAAATTGAATTAATTCCAGCCCCGTTAATTCTTCAATCTCCCACCGCCCGTTTTATCCGTAACTTATTAAACCCGTAAAACGTTATATAAAATTGCGCTATAATAATCATTAAAGGAGGTAAGGCCATATGGAAAGCACGTTTACCGCAATATTTGAGAAAGCCGATGACTGGTATATCGGATACGTTGAAGAATTGCCTGGAGCTAACACCCAGGGAAGAACTCTAGAAGAAACTCGTGGGAATCTTCGTGAAGCAATCGAATTGATCCTGGTCTCCAACAGAGAACTTGCGGAGAAGGGATTAACAGGCAAGCAATTCGTTAGAGAAGAAATCAAGGTTGCTGTCTAATGAAGCGACGGAAACTGATTCGCCATCTGGAGAAGCATGGGTGCAAGTTTCTTCGTGAGGGTGGGAATCACACTGTCTTTTACAATTCATTGAACATGAAGACATCTACTGTTCCCCGCCATACCGAGATTGTGGATGCTCTTGCCAAAAAGATCTGCAAGGACCTGGAAGTACAACAGCCCTAAATCATTATCACCATCATATAACACGATGTATGCAGCCCGCACTTTCAGCGCTTGCTCACCCCCTTCACTTCGGTCAGGGCTTCGCTTGACATTGCTACGATTGTATGAAATGTATCTTCAATCACCCTACCACCGCTGCCCGTCAGGGCGGCAGGGTGGCAGCCAGCCTTATGGATTCGTGCGAGTTTCGAACCGCAGATAAACGCGGATGAACGCAGATATTGTAGCCGAAATTAGATTATACTTAATTTTACACTATATAATTAAAATTAAAATCCATAATTGCCGTTATCTATGTTCATCTGTGTTTATCTGTGGTTAATAATGAAATTAAAATAATTACAGCCTGTTTTTTTTCTGCACATGCACTGAGCTGGGTTGTGAGATGTGTGTGTGCGGTGGCCCTGGATGTTGGTTGGTGCTGCCGGCAGGGGGCATGGCTGTAGAAATATATAATGTAAGATGTGATTAGCAACAAACTTACACTAACTCACAACGAACTTGGGTTTAAGAGTTCGTACGGGTTCGTTTCGAGTTAGTTGTTCATTTTTTTCAATCCGTGTGAATCAGTGTAAATCTGTGTCCGAAAATTAATGACCCCAGCCCCCATTCATATTTTCACTCTCCCGCCGCCCACCATCTCCACTTGGCTGCGCTGCTCCTATAATCACCCGGCTGCCCCTCTCACTCAACCCCACACCATGCGCCGGGGTGTTCTGCAATGCTGGCGGCGGCCACGGGTGGTGGTGGATTTGACGAGAGTGATACCACGACAGTTAAAATATATGATAATGATTTATAATCCGTCTAACTTCAGATATAAGTATGATTGTTAAGCGAAAGTGATTTATTTTTTGTGATTATCATATAGAAAGAGGATAATTATGGAAGATGAAAAGGTATACGTGTTTAAAGCTGCTTTGAAGCAGCGAAAAAAACGTTGGTTTCATATTGAAATCACGGGTAATCAGACACTTGGAGATTTTGATTACATCATGCGTGAAGCATTCAACCATGATACATGGGATCATTTAAGTGAATTTTTTTCAGGCCAGGCATGGAAATCAAAAGGCTACGGCGAAATCGATCCTGATGGCGGGGGGAGTGGCAGTGAGAAACTAATATCACAACTTGCACTCTCAGAAGGAGATAAATTAGAGTATGTGTATGATTTCGGTGATGATATTCAACATGTAATTACGCTGGAAAAGATTGCAGAACCTGAGAATGATGAAGAATATCCTCGCATCATTTCTATAAAGAGATAGTAAAAAGGTTAAAAAAAGTTGATGATGCACTTTTTGCTTTCGGTCAATTCTTAAGTTCTTATGGAGGAAAAGAATGACATATTACGGAATAATATCAATGAATGATAATAGATTTAATGGCATCACCCTAGAAGAGGTGATAAATAAACTTCAAAGTATGGGAATTAAGTGCAATAAAAAGCAGTTTTTAAAAGATGTCAATGCGTTTCATTCTGCCGACGATATATCTAAGCATTGGCGCAAAAAATATAAGATTTATATAGAAGAGAATTGGGAAGATGATTTTATATGGGAAGCAGCTTTGTTTTTATGGGAAAACTTTGCTCCCCATATAGTAAATACAGAAAAACTGGACGATATGATGCAAGAAGGTTATGAACTAATAGAGGAGAAAAAGTATGTAGAAGGAACTGAACTCTGGCTCGATCTTTGGGAACATTTGAAAAAGAGGTTCACTTCCGATATGAAATCAATTAGTGAAGCCGAAGTTGTATTCCCGGGGATGATGCAATCTTTGTTCAACTGGTGCCAGGATTTCGATGTAGCGTTGGAAAATGCAGGATCGGAAGATCCATCTTTTTATAAGGAAAGGATTGAATACTGCAATACATTTTGTCGTCTGTTTCCGGAATCTGATGAATTGATTATACATAATATGAAACGCGCAGAAGCGGATTCATATTTTCATTTGGGCGAAACCCAAAAAGGGGATGAGTTGTTTGAAAAAATGATTGATGATTTTCCGGATTCGGTTTGGGGTTACATGGGGTGGGGTGATATGTATGGAATCATGAGGTTTAATGAAAAAGTGCCAATTGATTATAAAAAAGCAAATAAGATTTATCTTGATGGACTTAAAAATGTCAAGGATCAAACTGAAAGAGGATATCTCCTGGAAAGACTTGAATCTCTTGAAAAAATGAAGAAGAAGGGAGATAAAACCAAAAAGTCATGAGGGAATGAGAGAATTAGTAACGACTGCATGTACATGGGCACTTTGCTCATAACTCTTCAATCACTAACGCTACCTCGTTCTCGCCCTGTAGGCTTGGAGCACA
>Ga0255420_10100_pt1 | contig 17885 bp, 17 predicted proteins | sample ANMaggSeSYBR02I3_FD_182630 | JGI IMG/M metagenome (GOLD analysis project Ga0255420, IMG submission 182630) | Sediment cell enrichment communities from methane seep in Santa Monica Basin, California, United Staets - ANME aggregate JGI... | ecosystem: Environmental > Aquatic > Marine > Cold seeps >...
TGATCCTGTCGATATAGAGCCTTTATTCGCTGATGTTTTCCGCCAGCTTCAACGAGGAAAAGTTCTGGAACCAATGGTCTTTATGGACGGCTGTTATCTGGTTTCTATCGGTGGTACAGGTTATTTTCCTTCGAATAAGGTTCATTGTGATTCTTATAGTAAGAAAACAAACTCAAAAACAGGGGAAATCACCTACCAGGATAAAATGTTGGATGCAGCAATCGTTCACCCTGATATCAAGGAAATAATACCGTTTGCACCAGAACAGATCATCAAACAGGACAAAGAATCGAAAAATGACAGTGAACGCAATGCCAGCAAACGTTTTTTAGAGAAATTAAGGAAAGCACACCCACATTTACGCCTTATTGTAACAGAGGAAGGATTAAGCTTAAATGCCCCGCATATTCTTGAATTGGAAAAACATCAAATGCACTATATTTTAGGGGCAAAGAAAGGTTATCATGCTTCTTTGTTCGATTACGTTGAGTCTGCTGCTAAAGATGGTTTAACGACAGAAATTCAATATGAAAATGATGATATCGTCCATCAGTTTCGTTTTATCAACCAGGTCCCTTTGAACGATTCTCTATTCCATGTCCAAAATTGTGTTCACAGTGATATCCCTGGTTTTATCAACCAGGTCCCTTTGAACGATTCTGATCAAGAAATATTGGTAAATTTTGTAGAATACTGGGAAACTACGCCAAAGAAAATGATACATTTCAGTTGGGTCACGGATATGCACGTGACAAAAGAAAATGTTTCCAGGATCATGCGCGGTGGCAGAGTACGCTGGAGAATCGAAAATGAAACTTTCAATATGCTCAAAAACCAGGGATATCACTTTGAACACAATTTTGGACATGGAATAGAGAATCTGTCAGTTGTTTTTGCAATGTTGACGATGCTGGTGTTTCTGGTGGATCAAACGCAGCAAATTGCCTGCCAGCTATTTCAGGCAGTTTTGGAGAAGTTGGGAACTAAAAGAAACCAATGGGAGCAAACAAGGGCTTTATTTTACGGATATCAGTTTGATTCAATGGAAGATATATTAAAAGCACTGCTTTATGGATTCAAAAGGCAACACGTGGTTATTCTTGATGAATAATTTTACAATGTGCCGTTAAAAAAACATGATCTGAGGATTAATTTGATTTTTACCCCCCATCTGCTGGGGGGTATAGCCTTTTTAGTGATTTATTTGAAAATTTAAAATATATTAATTCAGTAAATTATGTTTTAAACATTTTATACATTCTGCATGCCTAATGCAAGACTAAAAATTCAATAATTAAGATCAAAAAGTGCGGTGTGAGATTAAACGGGAATTGCTGAGCATCATTCAAAAATCCCTATTTTATGTACACAAGGGGGGAATTTATCAATTTCATATAACATTCACACTTATATCTGAAACTCCGGCAGGGGATATAGCCCGAGGCATACAAGACCAGAATCGATATGAGCATATTATCAGACTCAAAGGGCAGGCGGGGACAAAAGCGAGTGTGTAAGCGGTTTGCTGATACTTGCAGATGAAATCCAAGCCATTATTGACACTGGGGTATGATGGGTAATATGATGGGTAGTGTTATATTGTTTTACTGCTATCACATTATTTCCAACAGCATAGGGTGATTTGATGAATAAGGCTGAAGAACTATATTCTGGAAAGGCTAAGACTGTTTACCGTACAGAGGATCCTGATGCCCTTATTATGGTGTTCAGGGACAGCCTCACAGCGTTCGATGGGGAAAAGAAAGCTGAAGTTTCTAAAAAAGGATATTATAATGCCCAGATATCTAAAAAGTTGTTCGAACTGCTGGAAGAGAACGGCATCAAAACCCACTATCGTAAGATGTTGGTCGATAACGAGATGCTAGTGGATAATATTAAGATAATCCTGGTGGAAGTCATTGTTCGAAACATCACAGCAGGTTCCATTACTAAGAAGTATCCTTTTGAGGTGGGGCAGCCGTTGGAGCCGCCGGTCGTCGTAATGGACTACAAGGATGATGCCCGCCATGACCCCATGCTGAATGAAGATATTGCAGCGGCGCTGGGTCTTGCCACAAAGGAGGAACTGGCAGGTATCAAGAAGACTGCATTGGAGATAAATAAGATCCTTAAGTCATACCTGGATGGGAAGGGACTTTTGCTGCCGGATTTCAAGCTTGAGTTCGGGCGCAGGGGTGATGAGATCGTGCTGGGTGATGAGATATCATGTGATACCTGCCGGTTCTGGGATAAAAAAACAGGGGATTCACTGGACAAGGATGTATTCAGGTTCGATAAGGGCGACCTGGTAGCGGCGTATATGGAAGTTGCACGCAGAATTGTGCCTGAGATATTCGAGTAGGATTTTTAATAAGTGCTGATTTTAATTTCAATCCTATTTATGCTGGATAATGATTTTTTTTTCAATCTGTGCATTTACCCAACTTTCTGATTTTACATGATCCAATATTCTGCGGCACTCTTTAATTTTTAGTTACGTTTTTAGACACTGTTGTAGCTTGTTCAATTTTTCTTGGAATTTTTATCAAAAAACACGATTCGTATTTGGAGACTTTTTAATATATTCTGGAAATATTATACAGATATATAAATATATAGTTTGTGAAATACTTATGTAGTGATCAGGAAATAATAAAAAATCTCATTAAATGTGCATAGTCCCTAAACCTGCTGACGGGAACTGACCAGGGGAGGTTTTAGATCAGCAGCATATCCTATAGATGAGATTGTCGGAAAAGCCTATTTTTCGAATATTTCAGCTTTACTGTATAAACTTGACCGGGCGCAGCATAGTGATTTTATTTTGACAATATTTCTGGAAGTTTCAATTTAGGCGCTTTTTAGGTACTTTTCCGACAATCTCATAGATAGATATTACACACAGATACAATTATTGGATTTTGTACAGTAATACTTGCATTATTTCGCCAGGCTTTCCCTCAACACTTCCATTCCGCACTCCAGGGCCTCATCGATCTTCCCCGCATCAGGACCCCCGCCCTGAGCCAACCCTGGCCTGCCGCCGCCGCCGCCGCCAACAACCCTGGACATTTCACGTACAAGGTCGCCTGAATTTGCACCATGCATTTGTGCCAATTGATCAGCAGCCACTACAATTTTAACGCCATCACGTTTACTAGCTAATATCACAACCGTTTCTGGAATGTTGATTAATTGTGTAGCAATTTTTATAAGTTCTTCTAAATCGGCACCTGAATATATTAACTTAACAACTGCAATTCCATTGATTATTTCAGCTTTCTCCCGTAAATTAGAAGAATATGATTCTGCCAGATTTTCTTTTAACCTAGTGATCTCCTTCTTGAATTCCTTCCATTCATTGAAGAATCTAGCAGAAGTCTCTGGCAGGTGTTCAGGTGTCACACCAAATACATCAGCACTCTTACGCAGCAAATCATCCCACTCCTGCCAGCGCTTAACTGCCGCCTCGCCCGCCGCATACTCTAGCCTCTCCACACCATCCTGTATCCGCTCGGTCTTCAGAATCTTAATGGGACCGATAAGGCCGGTATTGCTAACATGAGTGCCGCCGCACGCCTCCACGTCATCCCCCACTTTGAGCACCCGTATCTGCTTACCCGGCGGCACACCGCCCTGGTACAGCACGAACCCGAACTCCTGCTCGGCTTTGGTCCTGTCCATCCAGGATATCTCAACCGGGATGTTGGCCATCACTGTCTCGTTGGCTATAAGTTCAATTTTCTTAAGTTCATCATTGGTGATACGTTTGAAATGTGATAGGTCCAGGCGTGCCCGCTCAGTACTTTTCTGGGCGCCAGCCTGCCAGATATGATTGCCCAGCACCTTCTTGGCGGCATCGTTCACCACATGGGTGGCAGTATGGTGGCGCATGTGGGCCAGCCGTCTCCCTCTATCCACAGACCCGTAAACAGTATCCCCTGGTTCCAGGTCGATCATGTCCTCGAAAACTGTATGAAATATCACGCCCTGCTCCATCCGGGCATCAACTACCTGGTAAGTTGTGTTCCCCCTGGTGATGACACCCTGGTCATGAGGCTGCCCACCGCCCTCCGGATAGAACTGGGTCCTGTCAAGTATGATATTGCCGTCAACAACTGCCACGACCTTTGCCTGGAATTCAAGCTCATCAGGCTGGAAATAATACAACCTCTTTGTGTCTGGCAGGTTCTCCATGCCGGGAATAACTTGTTCAACCCCTTCCTTATCCTCTGCTTTGCTGTGGCTTTCAGCCACAAGTGAGTAGAATGTATCTGGCAGGTCTATCCTCAATCCGATCTCCTCTGCCACATCTGCCGTGATCTCAGGAGATATGCCGTGGGTGTCGTACATCAGGATGATCTCATCCAATGGGAATTCCTTGCCCTCATCCATATAATGTCGTGCGCTCTTTGCAACCAGGCGCCGCCCACGCTCCAGGGTATCGGCATACTTGTCCTCCTCCCTGTCAAGTATCTCTACAATTGTTTCGAGACGCTCACTGAACTCAGGATATTCGGGCAGTTTATCAATCTGCATGGTGACGATGTCAGATAATGGTACATTCATACCTGCCTCAGCCATAAGCCGAAGGGTCCGGCGCAGTACCAGCCGTGCCAGGTATCCTGCCTTTACATTGGAGGGAATAATGCCATCCCCGAACATAAATGCCAGGCACCTGCTGTGGTCAGCGATGGCATATACCCTTTCCACAGGTTCCATGATAGCCTGCAGTTCTTCAACAGGAATGCCGATCCCGGCTGCCACTTTCCTGCGCAACTCCATGAGGTTAGCCTGCCCTGTGATATCCATCAATCCGGCAAGCTTTGCGTTTTGGGCCAGTATATTGGCATATTCAGGGTCGTCCAGTCTGTGCTCCACACCTGCAAGGTCCATTAGTTCACTGACTACCTCCGGGAACACAGCATCATAGATGGTGGGCGAACCCTTGCTGGCCCACACAAATCTCTCAAGACCGTAACCCGTATCCACGATGTAGTTGTCCATCTTCACATATGGGTCGCCCTTGATCATAATATCCCCGCCCTTTTTTTGCTGCAGGTCCATGAATACCAGTGTGGCTACTTCAAGCCCGCTCACCAGTACTTCCACACAGGGTCCGGCATTACCGCCACCTGCCCAGGGTTCTTCCTTATAGGTTACAGCATTGGGGTCTGCGCCCAGGTCATTTAGCAGGGCATCGCAATATTCTACTGTCTCGTTCTTCCAGTAAATCTCTTTTTTAGTATTGTTAAAAGCATGATGCGCCATCATCTCAAAGTTTGTGAGGTGGCGGCCGCTGCGTCCTACTGAATCGAGGTCAGGTAAGCGGATGCACGGCTGGCTGATGGTCAGGGGATTTGCCGGCGGGGGTACCATTCCGGACGTGACAAATGGCTGGAAATCAGCTATGCTTGCAATGGTGAGGTAGATATCATCCCGCCACCTGGCAATAACAGGGTACCTGTTCACCCTGATATGGTTGCGCTCCTCGAAGAAGGAGAGGAACTTTTCTCTCATCTGCGGGAGGTCGTACTGCTTTGCAAAGACCGGACTGCCTATGAATGAGTACGGGTCGCACGGTGCGTCCCCGCATGTTATTCTGTCCGGGTCCCGTGTCCAGTATGCACTACCGCATTTTGAACAGGTTTTTCTCTCAAAGCCGTTCTCTAAAAAATAATCAAGCTGGTATTCATCCTCAAGCATAGTATTCCCTGTGTTGGTTGTGGTAAGTTTTAATGGTCTTTATAATGAAAAGGTTTGTGCAGGAAGACTATATCAGGGTGTTTTGATTATTTTTATGGCATCTGTATTTTCCTGTGTGGATAAGGGGTGCGGTTGTTCGGGCAGTTGGTTGATCGTGGTTTGGTGCAGTATGGATATGCTGGGTTTTGTTTGCATCTTTTTTTGATGGATATGGGATGATTTCCGCAGGTTTTATCGTTTATGCCGCAGTAAATAACTTATTCTTCATAATTCAATCAAATTTTAATAATTGATACTACATATCGGGATGAAAAATGTCAGAATCAGAAATAAATATACAAAACGTAGTTGCATCGACTAAATTAGCAGATAGTTTTGATCTTGTTAAAATAGAATCAGCACTTGATGGTGCAGAATACAATAAGAAAAAATTTCCTGGTATGGTCTATAGGGTAACCGATCCCAAAGCAGCCTTTTTAATTTTCACTTCAGGGAAAGTAGTCTGTACAGGCGCAAAGAACGTTGAAGATGTGAAAACTGTCATAAAGAACCTGGGAAACAAGATCGAATCTCTCGGTATGGATGTCGAGAAAAACCCGGAGATCACCATTCAGAATATCGTGGCATCAGCAGACCTGGGCGCAAAGTTGAACCTTAATGCAATTGCAATCGGTTTTGGTTTTGAAAACATTGAATATGAACCCGAGCAATTCCCTGGACTTGTCTACAGAATCGCGTCCCCGAAGATCGTGGTTTTGATATTCAGTTCAGGAAAACTGGTTGTTACCGGAGGCAAATCGCCCAATGATTGCAATAGGGGAGTCGAGATCGTAAGGGAACAGCTTGAAGGCATGTCCCTGCTCTAAAGGTCACCTGATAAGGTGTTTTTCTTGTCATCATATCGTGAAGCAGTTGCAAGGAATTTTATTGTTGATGATGAGGTGAAGGACTTCATTAACAGGGAGGACCGTGACTTTCGAGTCTGCACATCATGCAGCGGTCCCGTACTTGTACCGGTAGATCTGGCCCCGGTCAAAACCAGTGATATTGAAATAAAGGTCGGTGACAATACACTGTTCGTATCTATTGTAATGGCACGCTACACACGGCGTATACATAGATCTATGCTAGACCAATATATGTGGTTCCTGGAAAATGGCCCGGGCTGTGAACTTGATTAAAAGAGTAAAATAAAGTACTGAGCCTCTGGCAAAATGGATGTAACAGCTTTAAAATGCCAATAAACACCTAGGAAGGGTCAGTTTTTCTAAAATTTCATTCTAAGGGTTTGGATTGATAGTATTTTAGGTAATTTTTGATACAATATATGCACCAACTCAAAAGAATTAATTCAACTGTATCGAAATGTATTTATGGTAGGTGCTAATGAATACGTTAAGATTACAGCCTAATCTTGGTTATTTTTGGATTTTAAGCAATAATATATACTTAAACAACTAGAATGGTTAGATTTTACTTATAATTTCAATCAAATGGTATATAGATGAATTTTTTATAAATACACGCCTTAGCAACCTCATAAATCAAAAAATAACGAATATAATCTGGAATGCCAGAGCCTCTACTACGAGAAAAACACATCGAAACTGCTATGTGCGAATCCCTAATGATGGTATGGTCCCGTAAGAATATTCCTGTGGTTCAGGCTCTTCCCTGATGTGATATTTTCGCTGGTTACGGTTTCCCATCCGCTCAAGCTTGTCCTCCCTGTACATGCGGGAAAGGTACGTAGAGACAGTACTCAGGTTGATATTACCATAGGCCCTGTCGTAATCTTTTTTCACTTCAAGGGATGTGAACCACTGGCCTTTGTATTCGAAATTCAGGAAAAGTTCAAGACGTTGTTTTATCGTGAGGGACTCGTTTTTCAGTCTGCTGTATTCTTCTTCAGCAATTTGTAGATTACGAGTCCCCCCGATGTTTTGTGGTTGGTGTTGGGGTGGTTGGTTGACATATTGTTGAGTGTAAGCCGTTTGGGTTTGTGGTTGTACTTGTGATTGTACTTGTGGTTGGGTTTGTGGCGGTGTAATCACAGCGGGCTGTGAGGCCTGCTGGACCTGGGATGATTGTGTTGCTACTGCAACAGCATGTAAGCTCTTCAACTTATTCACAAGTTCCATTATGGACTCAGGTGCGGGGTTTCCGTCAACCACGGAATTATCAATTGAACCATTGTCCATGGTTATTTCGAGCTTTATCCTCATCGTCCGTTCCTATAATTATTTTTAATAACAGGAATCCAGCCGCCCATCCGCTCAGATAGCAGCCGGATTTCCATGTTTCGGAAGTATTCCATCCCCTCCGATTGTTTGCTGACAGTTACATTGTGAACAAGGAGTAAACTGTTATTCACGTAGTTAACAAGTAAACATGTATACACAATAGTATATAAGCGTTTCAGTTTAAATATCGGTGAATATGTACATTTATCGTAATTAACAGGTTTAACACTATTTTTACCTGAAATAAACCAAATTTTTCATTATTTAATGAATTCACAACATCACAACACGTTAACTACACAAATATAATCTATTGATATTTTAATTATCTTTCCAATTGAAACAATGGTGTGTGTTATATGCTGATTAACACAGCATTTCACGCCTTAAAACTGTTTATAGTAATTCAACACATATATATTTAATCCCTTGTGTCAGAACTTGTCAATAGCAATTGTAAATACGTAGATGTGATAATACGGCGGTGGAAACATTTACGCCATCAATCAGACATGTTAACAAATTCTTCCACAATCGGTATAAATAAAATCAATCAAATTCAGTATCCACTTCAAATCTAAGGGTAAATAATTTTTTTAGATGCTAATTGGTAACATCGTTGTTTATGGTTACTTAGTAATTAATAGAAATATATTATTTAATAATTCGATATAAATAGAAAAAGTAATCTTGTATTAATTTTATTATATACATCTTGGAAATAAATTGAATTAAATAAATGATATTATTATGAAACCAAAATCAATTGAACAACAATTAGAAACGCTAAATATTCATCCAGATGAAATTCCAGATGAAGATATATCTAATGATATTAATCTCCTATTTCAGTTGATTGAAGAATTACATATGGATAACGAAAAGTTAAAAAGTGAAAACCAAAAGCTAAGAGATGAAAACAATTTATTAAAAGGAGAACAAGGTAAACCGAATATTCCATCTTCCAAGAAAAAACAAAAAGGAGATATCTCTTCCGAAAATGAACGAAAAAAACAAGAGCCACCTAAGCCAAAAAAATCCAAATCCAAAAAACATAAAATAAAAATTGATCGTACTGAAATATGTACAGTAGATCTGACCGACTTACCTGATGATTTGGAGTTTAAAGGTTATCAAAATGTAGTTGTTCAGGGGATTATAATTAAAACCGACAATGTTGAATATAAAAAAGAGGTTTACTACTCACGATCCCTACACAAGACCTATATTGGAAAATTACCGATAACGGTTAAAGGTGAATTTAACCCTGAAATAAAATCATTGGTATACACACTGAAACATGTTTCCAATATGTCGGAATCAAAGATACATGAATTTCTTGAAAATTTTGGAATTTTTATTTCGCCGGCTACAATTTCTCGCATTCTTACTAAAAACAATGAACTCTTTGATCAGGAAAAGGATGATATTGTATTAGCAGGGATTTCATCTACTATATATCAACAAATCGATGATACTTCTGGAAGAGTTAATGGGCAAAATCATTTTGTCCAAATTCTATGTAATCCATTTTATACGGCTTATTTTACTATGCCACATAAAGACCGTTTAAGTATTTTAAAAATATTCCTAGGTGGTAATATAAAAAATTATAATTTCAATGAAGATGCATTTACTTTATTGGAGAAATTTAGGCTTACTAAGAATATGATTGCCAAAATTAGAGATATGGTTTTTGGTCAAATATTGGATAATGAGCAAATGGAGCAACTTTTAGAAAAGATCTTCCCTGATCCCAGTAAAGGAAAAAATATACGGAAAAGAATTATGGAAGCGGGTGCTATTGCAGCTTACCAACAACAAACTGATTATCCAGTCATCCAAATTCTTTTAAGTGATGATGCTCCTCAGTTTAAACTGATAACTAAATGGCAAGCACTTTGTTGGGTTCATGATGGGAGAAACTACAAGAAGTTGCTCCCTATAGTGCCATTGCACAAAGAAAAACTTGAGAAGTTTTTAGATCGATATTGGAATTATTACGGAAAACTTTTGGAATATAAAAAAAATCCAAGTTCCCAGATAGCTGAGATATTATCAGCAGAATTTGATAAATTATTTTCTACCAGAACGAAATATCAAGCTTTGGATGAGCGGATTGCAAAAACAAAAGCTAAAAAGGCACAACTTTTGCTGGTATTAAAATATCCTGAATTGCCTTTACATAATAATGATGCAGAACTTGGAGCACGGGCACAAGTTCGCAAACGGGATGTAAGTTTGCATACCATGACAAAAGATGGCACCAAAGCCAATGATACATTTATGACGATTGTGCAAACGGCAAAGAAATTAGGCGTACGTTCTTATGAATATATTCATGATAGAGTAAGTAAGAGTTTTTGTATGCCTTCTCTTTCAGAATTGATTGAAGCGGAAGCGAAAAAAGTTGCAGAAATCAATTACGATGCGGGGTAAATGAGGAAAACTCTGTTAATCTTGGAATTATTACTAATCTACTTGTAGTGTTGCTTTTCGATTCAAAATAGTGCCAGTTACCCTTAGATTTGAAGCGGATACCAAATTCATACACAATCCTATTTGTTCACTACATTTCCCATTTCCCATTTCACGTTTCCCATTTTTCACATCAAATATCACATATCACATATCACATTACGAATTACAAATTACACAATAAATATCAATGAAGAAAGACATAATAGTTACAGTGCCTGAAGAGCTGATCATATCCGGGACCATTCTCTACGGTGATGAACTTGAGCCTATTGAAGGATATCTCTGCATAAAGGACGATGTGATCAGGGAAGTGGGAATCGACGCCCGGGTGGATGCCCACCTGACCGGGCTGGTAGCACCATGTTTTGTGAATGCCCACACCCATATTGGCGATTCTGTACTCAAGGACCCGCCAGTTTCTGACCTGGACAACCTTGTAAAACCTCCCCACGGCCTCAAGCACAGAGTGCTCAACAACACACCCATAAACATACTAAAGGATGCCATGGGCAGGACCCTTGAGGATATGGTCGTAAGTGGAACGTGCATGTTCTGTGATTTCAGGGAGGGCGGCATTAAGGGTGCATACATAATATCAGAACTCCTGGGCACCTTCAAAAACATCACAGGTATGGTCATGGGCAGGCCGGGAGTACCAGATGAATTAATTATCAGTGAACTTGACGAACTTCTTGGAATAGGCAGCGGTCTGGGCCTTAGCGGTGTTAATGACATTCCTTACCACATCCTTGAAGAGGCGGTGCACACTGCACATGATGCAGGTAAGTTATTTGCCATACATGCAGGTGAGAAAGATACATCAGATATTTCCGGAGCTATCGGACTGGAGCCAGACTTTATCGTGCATATGACCTGTGCCGGGGATGCACACATTAAAGACTTAGCTGATGCCCACATCCCCGCTGTTGTATGTCCCAGGTCAAATTTCTTGACAGGGGTTGGTTCACCCCGGCGTCCCCCCGTACAAAAGATGCTTGATATGGGAATAACAGTAGGGGTTGGTACTGACAATGTTATGCTTAATTCGGTCAATATGTTTTCTGAAATGGAATTCCTGTCTAAGGTCTACAGGCTGGATGACAGACAGGTATTTAAGTTGTGCACGCTTAATGGAGCAAAAATACTTGGGACTGATGAGGATATAGGTTCGATCGTGGATGGAAAACAGGCTACAGTCATGGTGCTGGATGATGAGTCACCTAACTTATCCAACAGCAGTGACCCTGTTGTCAGCCTTGTCAGAAGAGGGAGACCTGACGATATCAAAGCAATAATAAATGGAAATGGAGGAATTATCCATGGAAAGTAGATTGTTTAAAAACATAATTCTTGCAACGGACGGTTCGAAATATTCTGAAAATGCTGTTGAATATGCCGTTGAGCTTGCAAAGATTTCCGGGGCCAGGATATCTGCTATATATGTAGTTGATACCGGTGTGTTTGCCACTATACCTATGGACGTGGCATGGGAAAATATATATGAACTGTTGAAGGCGGAAGGCAACGAAGCAACCGATAAAGTGGAAGAAGAGGCAAAAAAATCAGATGTGGATGTGGAATGCTTTGTTGTGGAAGGACATCCGGCAGAAGAGATTGTGAAATTGTCTGAAACAATTCCGGCAGACCTGATCGTTATGGGCACCCTTGGTAAGAGGGGACTTGACAGGTTCCTGTTGGGTAGTGTGGCAGAAAAAATATCAAGGATTTCTAAAGTGCCTGTAATGATTGTCAGAGGGGAAAAGCCCAAATAGTAAAATATCGTCAAGAGCCAAAACGGAGAGCTAAATTAATGCCTAATTTTACAACAGTTGGCGACATCATGGTAAGGGATGTTGCCTTTGCAACACTGCCGGGATCAAGGGACGAAGTACTGGAAATCCTTCAAAAAAAGCATGTGTCAGGTGTGCCTGTGGTCAAGAACGGTGACCTGGTCGGCATTGTGACCCGGACCGATCTTTTAAAGAACCCTGAAGAGGAACAGCTCGCAATCCTGATGAAAAGGGACCCAATTACTATTACTGCTGAAAAATCCATTGTACAAGCTTCAAGGATAATAACCGAATCAGGAGTCAGGAGACTTCCGGTTGTAGAGGGTAATACCCTGGTGGGGCTGATCACTATAGCGGATATTATCGGTGCTATTGCCAGTTTTAACATTCCGGACCCAATTGGGGACTTTATTGATGGCAAAGTCATCGTGGTATGGGAAAATACTCCTGTTTCCGTAATGGGAATGATATTGGAAATGGCTGAGGTCAAAGCCGCACCGGTTGTTAATAAGTCAAGAGAGATATTGGGTATTGTCTGTGATAAAGACCTGATCAACATGAGCATTATCGAGGATTCTGTTGAGCATTCTGACATGTCTGCCGGTTCGGACGATGATGCCTGGACATGGGAATCAATGCGTGATACTATGAGTTTGTATTATAGCGTTTCCAGGATCAAACTGCCGGATTGTTCGGTAAAGGATGCAGTGAAGTTAAAAGGTGAAACGATTTTTGCTGTTCCCAGCACTTCTATCAGCGACGCGGCCAGGAAGATGAAGCGCAATAATATAGACCAGATGCCGGTGATCTCTGCCAACAATAAACTTAAGGGCATGGTCCATGACTTTGACCTGCTTAAGGCATTAACATAATATTGTTCTTAAGATACCTTGATAAGCAATAAAGATGAATTAGGGTTAGTTTAATAATAGAATTGGAGGATAAATAACTGTGGGTAAAAAGAAAGAGTCACAGAGCGGCCTGATGTCATCGGCTGGTCTTATGCGTTATTATGAGGCTGATGAGACCACCTACCACATGGACCCGAAAATTATCATGATCGGTGGGGCGGCAATCGGTATTCTGTTACTCGTATTAAATTACCTGTTCGGATTGTGGCCCTGAACGGTATCCTGTTTTTCCTGAAGCCACCCGGCAAACTTTCGCATGGCATTGCCCCTGTGAGATATCCGGTTCTTTTCATTGTCTTTTAGTTCACCGAAGGTGCAGTCATTGTACAGGAATATGGGGTCGTAGCCAAAACCATTCAATCCCCGTTCCTCAATGGCTATGGTTCCCTTTACCTCGCCTGTGAAGGTGTGGGGCTTGCCACCGGGCTCACAGTATCCTACTACTGTCCTGAACACAGCTTTGCGGTTTGTCACTCCTTCCATAAGTTTCAGGACGTTCTGGTTGCCCAGGTGATCTTCCACGTACCTGGAATAGGGGCCGGGAAAGCCGTTCAGGGCATCGATAAATATGCCGCTGTCATCTACCATTACGGGCTTGTCCAGTTTTTGGGCACACCACTGTGCGCCGTAGGCCGAGATGGTCTCAAGGTCGTTGGCCTGCAGTTCGGGATAGTCGCAGTCGATATGCTCTACTTCATACCCGAGCGCACCCAGGATGTTCCCTGCTTCCCTGAGCTTGTGGGCATTGCCGGTGGCAAAATATATTTTATGCATACCGGGCGCGCCCCTTTATCTCTGTTACCCGCTCAAGCACAGGCCCTGCATCATCAAAGGTCTGGCTGTAACCTTCTGCGAAGGCTTCTTTCATTGTCTCGTGGTCATTGTGGGTGCTAACATATGTCTGGAACAGCACATGGACGTCCACTCCCCTGGCTTCTACCGAGTTGTCGTAGAATGCCAGCCCGAAATCGATGAGGTACACCCTGTCGTCGTGTAGTATCATGTTTGAAGTGGTGAGGTCGCCGTGGATGATGCCGGCACTGTGGAGTTTGCCTACTACGGTTCCTATGTGGCGGCTAAGGTCCGGGGTGAGGGTGTCTTTGACCTTTTGCCCATCGATGTACTCCATTGTTATCTCAAAGTCCTCTATGTCGTAGATGATGGGGGTAGGCACGCCCCTTCGTCTTGATTCCGAAATGATGCGTGCTTCTGCCCTGGTGCGCTCCTGCCTGATGGTGCTGTCAAGGGCTTTGAGGCGATATCCTTTTGGCAGGCGTTTTTTGATTATCATGCCGTCCCTGAGTTCGACGGTGGCTTCTGCGCCCATGGCTAAGAACATGGAGGGGGAATGGTTGAGATTGGTGATAAATGTGGTGATTATTGAGCTGAATTTTCAGGTATCTGAAGTTTTTCTACTGCAAACCTCAATCATATGAGGCTTTTTTACGAAACACTACACCTATGAAGGAGCGGTCCGTTTCGTTGTCGGTCACTCCCATGGCTTTTAGCAGGGAGCGGTGGGGGGCTCGTTCTAATCCTTTTGTGACTTCATCGCTTCTGAGTGTCATGTTGAATCTCCTGTTTTTGTGATGTTTATTCAGTAGCTAACGCTTTTATTGATTATGTGTACGCTGTTATTGATTACGAATAAAAAGAACCAATGTTGCATTTCTATGTTGATGAGATCTGCTTATATGCCACCTGATTTTGGTTTACGATTACCTTAAGGCATTACTGAGGTAGTGCGATATCAAAAAGTGTTAGTTATTGAAATCAGTTGAGTTTCAAGTTCCTAGACTACTGAATAGCTATTTTCGATCCTATTATTATGCACTATATCAGTTTTGCATTCATAATTTTTATTATTTGGTCCTTGAACTAATGAAAGGATCGAGATCGTTTTCAGGACTATGGCGTCATTCTAGCATCTGTGCCAATAAAGTTAGACAGCCACACACTAATATCCGCATCGGCCACCTCCCTATACGCATCCTAAACAAGTGCAACAAAATCCCTCAGAATCTCAGGTCGTTTCACATCAGACTTAACTAAAGGAAGTTGTGGACGTAGTCCCCTCAAAACATTTCTTATTTAGCGATTTGAATTTAGAAAGTATTTTAGCATTCACAACTTCATTCCGTAGTGTTCTATAACGATGCTTGAACAGAATATCGCCAAGGTTTCGAATATAATGGGTATGACATACTTGATGCGGCACCTTTGGGAAAATTTCAGAAGCCGCTTCAGATATCTCCTTTGACATGTCCCTAATAATAACAAGCGGCGTTCCATAAGTGTCTTTTATATGTTGAAGAAATGGTTTGATATAATGCCTACTTTCAGAAGGTATAATCCAGTTGTCTATCGTAATTCCTGTTATTCCTTCTTTAGCTGTGAATGTAATTTCATCCCCTGCTTCGGCACTTCCATCCAAATGAAGGATATATCCTTTATTTGTCTTGAATAATCTTTTCATCTGCGAACTATGCTTTTTGTGAACAGTATAAAATCGAAGAAGAAATTCTTCTGACAATTTGGATATTTTACCAGTCGAGATTTGAACCCCTCTTGCCCCAAGAAGTAACTGGATCTCTTCTAGTTGATAGTTGAAAAACCATCGGAGGTATCCAATTGCCGTCATTACTTTTGTGTCAAAGGTTTTCCGCGGCAAACAGATTTTATTCAAAAATGAGATGTTTTCTTTCTTGATTAAAACATGTGTGCCACAATATTTTTTGTGAATGCTTATTTGTCGTTCGCCGGAAAGGGTTTTTATGGGTCTTGTGTATGTTGTTTATGTTTTTGGATTTTTTTTGCATATTGGGCATTCTGTTGGGTTTTTTATTTTGAGTTCTTCTGGTAAAATAGGGAGATGGAGTACGTTTTTTTTTCAAAATCGTAGTGAATGCCCAGTCGTTTAAGGTCTTCCTTTTTCACCGGCTGACCCATATTTTCTAACATCTCGAAGAGATCAGTTGGTGTGAGTGAGCCTTGCATTAATCGCAAAGATAGGTATGAGAAATGGGTTGGTTCAATTGGTATGTTTGTTGGGTGTTCGGGGTCGGTGCCCAATGATCGGATATAGCGCTGAACTACTTTGTCTCCTTCTCGAACAGATTCTACTTCTGCGTAATATGTTTTGATTGTCCCGTCCTTGTTTTTTCTCTTAATTTTTCGTATGTAGGTCATAATACTATAGTGATATATTTCACTACAATATAACACTACCGATTTTGAGTTTTTTTGTTAGACATGTGGTGGAAAATCGGACAGAAGATGGCGTATTTATGAAATTTGTTCTGGGATTATATGGCAAAAATGGATGTTATTTCCAGACGTTAGAATGACACCATAGACTGAGGAAGTAAAAGCAATGTTAGTTTTGGATTTATGCCAAGAAATAGTCGAAAAAGCAAAAGCAGATGCTGAGTTTAGTTATGCGGAATTTTGTGATGCTGCCAAAAAGGATACAAGATTTCAGGTTGTGGCAGGTCAGATTATTGGTGTAGCCAGAAAGCATCAAGATCAAGATTTTCAAAAAAGCCTTTTGAATATCAATAAATAGATATACACAGTTGTTAGAAATAGGTATCACAAAACATTTATATTTCTAAAAATATTTATAATTCTCTAGTCTAATAAAATCAATCAGTTTAAAACCTTATGGTCTTATCATAACATTAGCTAAAGTTACTAAGAACAAGCCAAAAATTATCCAACCTAAAAATAATTCTAAAAAAATAAACGATATAAATAATTTTTCTGAAGTAAATGGTTGAAATGTTTTTTCTATTTTGACATGTATTTTATTTTTAGTTATATCAACTTATTTATCTGGAAATATATTATAAAACAGTGTGAATATACGAAATAATTTAAATTTTACATAATAAATTGACAATGTCTGATACAAATTTCTATTTTCTTCAAAATCAACAGATTTCACAAAATTGTTATTGTAACTTGAGATAAATGAAAACGCACTACATTCTAAAGCATCAGAAAAAGTTATATCAAATTTTTTCCAATATAAAATTCCAAAAAATCCTATTAAAAATATGCCCCAATATAATGGAAATTTGGGTTTTACGCCATATCTGCATGAAAATTTCATTAATGCACTAAAAAACCATGAAAAACCCTTTGAATTTTTATCACGTTGTTGGTGGAATTCGTAATAAGCCTTGTCGGCATCATCGTAAAGTGTTTGTTCTCTGAAATTATTTATTAATTTTGAATACGTTAGACTATTGTATATCAAAGCATTTTTAATTGAACTCCAGTAAATTTCCATTCTTTCAAATTCAGTATCATTGAGATTAACGCTAGTAAATGTAGAATTAGGAAGAAAAACATCATCCTCAAATTTCGCTCGACTGAAGTCAGCATATTTACAAAAATTTCCATTATTAAAGTAGGCTTTTTTACTAAATATTGTATCTTCCAAGTTTACATTACCATTAAATTTTACACTTCTAAAACTAGCAATATCATGGAATCCCACACTATTAAAAAAAGTATCACCATAAGTTGTCAGAAAGTTGAAATTGGCATTTCCAAAAAAATTCACATCATTAAAATTAGTAACATTAAAAAATTCGGCATGGCTGAATTCAGCATTATTATGAAAAGTTGCAAGCCGGAAGTCAGCATTATGTAATTTAGTGTATGAAAAAAAGCATCATTACTAAAATTAGCCGAATTAAAAGAGACATTATTAGAAAAATTTACTCTATTGATGTTAACTTTATCAT
>Ga0255420_10101_pt1 | contig 17745 bp, 19 predicted proteins | sample ANMaggSeSYBR02I3_FD_182630 | JGI IMG/M metagenome (GOLD analysis project Ga0255420, IMG submission 182630) | Sediment cell enrichment communities from methane seep in Santa Monica Basin, California, United Staets - ANME aggregate JGI... | ecosystem: Environmental > Aquatic > Marine > Cold seeps >...
TAATAAACTGTGTCTGTTTTTTGTAACTTTCTGTCATAGAGCTCACTTTCCGCAGGTATCTGTAAATTTCAAATGATTTTTCCAGATAATTGTTTATATATCTTTATAATATTATATTTATGTTGTGAATACATAAAATACATGTTTTGAATATATAATTTGCCAATTTCGGCAGAAAATTCACATGCATCTTTTTGAATCACTTATCCAAAAATACCGAAAACCACAATCTACCGGTATTATTCAATGATTAAGGAAAACATTTGTTTTCAAAATATACCAACGAAATATAAAATGTACTAATAGATATAGCTATATACAAAATAACACATATAAAATAAATAACTTGGTGGACTCATTATGGATAAAGTTGAGCTATTTTCAATCCCTGGCATAACATTTTACAACCCTCCTGAATTCAGAGAGTATCTTGTTGAAAATTATGATTCATCCCAAGTTGACCATGATTTAACAATTATTGTAGGGATTACCAAGCATAACAAAATCGACTTTTTTGAAGCTCTTCACTCTTTTGGTTTTACGACAGTTCGTAATCTGGGTTCAGTATTCCATATTAGATTTGAATTGGACGAAGTTCCTCTTGAATGGCTCTTGAGACAAACTCAACAATTAAAACCACACCAAAATCAGGTGCCTATAAAGGCATTCCGGTAGTAGTATCTACTGTTAATGATGAAGATGGCAATGCGGTTGCAGTGATTGGAATTGTAAATGTTACTCAAGGTCTGAAATTCAGGTATTAGAAATTATTAGATATGGAGTGAAAGACAATGGCATATCCTGATATAGTAATAAGTGCTGATTCAACCAGTAAAGAGATTACACCAATAGCAATGGCAATCCATGAAGCAGTTATTGGACTTCCGGTTACTATGCGCACGCTGAATAAACGCGGCGTACGGATCGAAACAGGCAGAGTGCTGGATAATGATTATTCAGGACCTGTACTTGAAGAAGCTCTTAAGAAAAATTCAACGATTACAACAATCCCGAAAAGTGGAGACTACTCAGGTACTCCTGTAAGGGTGACCACTATCAAAGATGAAAAGGGTAATGCAATAGCTGCAATAGGGGTTGTGGATATAATTCACAGTCTGTGAAGTCTGTAAATATTTTTTTTCATTTTTTCTATCTGGAAAGTGGACACAGATTTATCTATCACCTAACCAGTTACCATTAACTGAAATAGGATGCAATAGATACAAAATGCGTCTGATATATGAAAAACTACTATCCATGCTGGGACACCAGCACTGGTGGCCTGCCGATACACCCTTTGAAGTAGTAGTTGGAGCACTATTGACCCAGCAGACACGGTGGAGTAATGTAGAGCAGGCCATCTCGAACCTGAAAGCACACTCCCTACTTGACACTGATCGACTTGCCGGAGCAGATATCCTGGAACTGGAGGAACTGATCAGGTGTACAGGCTTCTACCGCCAGAAGGCCAGGCGGCTCAAGAACCTGGCCCGATATTTTTCTTTGCATGGTGATGCTTTGTACGACAGGCCTGTGGAAGACCTGCGAAAGGACCTGCTGGAACTGGATGGTGTGGGGGATGAAACTGCTGATAGCATTATACTTTTTGCTGCCAACAAGCCCAAGTTCGTGATTGATGCATATACCCGCAGGATACTTGGTTGCCTGGGGTTAAGCGGCAGCTACCGTTCGCTTCAGGAGAAATTTGAGTCGGAACTGGAACACGATACTGAGATGTTCAAAGAATACCATGCCTTGATAGTGGAATATGGTAAACAGTATTGTGGGAAGAACAGATGTGGTGATTGTGTGCTTGTGGAAAAATAGTACCAATCTAATTGAATACTTTCACCCCGCTCTGGTTAACTATATAAACTTAACAAGACATGTAACAATTGCCTTCCAAAACCAAACAAACCGGAGGCTTGAGGTATGAAGAATGAATAAAGAAATTGCAAAAGAAATTGAAGAGCTTTTTAGTCAGAAGGGATATAATATCCCCATAAGTGAGATCGAAAGCAGACTTGACAAACTATTAAACGAGTTCAAGGTCCCGCCGGAAGAAGCACGCAGAAGTGTAGTCAATTATTTCCTGAAGGAACATAACATCCCCAGAGGAGACTTTTTTGTCCAGCAGGGTGAAACACCTACTGTAAAAGTAAGTGACATTACATCAGATGGGAAATGGATCAATATCTCTGCTAAAGTGGTACAATTATGGGATGATACCCACGAAAGTATCGACCAAGCAGGATTGATGGGAGATGAGACCGGGACTATAAAATTCAATAAATGGGCAAAGGCTGAACTGCCTGCACTTGAAGAGGGTAAAACTTACCTGTTTAATAATGTGGTCACTGACAGCTATCAGGAAAGGTTGCAGATCAATTTCAACAGGACCAGCCAGATAGAGGAGATAACTGAAGATATTGAGGTAAATACCCAACAGGCTGAAGCACCTACCGTAAAAATAAGCGACATAACAACTGAAGGGAAATGGATCAATATCTCTGCCAAGGTGGCACAAATATGGGATAATAGCCACGAAAGTATCGACCAGGCAGGATTGATAGGGGATGAGACAGGAATAATAAAATTCAATAAATGGGCAAAGGCTGAACTGCCTTCAGTGGTTGAAGGGAAAAGCTACCTGTTCAGGAATGTGGTCACAGACAGCTACCAGGAAAGGTTCCAGATCAATTTTAACAGGACCAGCCAGATAGAGGAGATAACTGAAGATATCGAGATAGGAACCCAAACTGTGGAGTTCTCAGGTGCAATGGTGGATATCCAGTCAGGTTCCGGGCTGATAAAGAGATGCCCCGAATGCAACCGCGCCCTGATAAAAGGGGTATGCGGCGAGCACGGGAAAATGGAAGGATCATATGACCTGAGGATCAAGGCCGTCATGGATGATGGGGTGTCTGTACAGGATTCACTGTTGAACCGTGAAATTTCAGAACAACTTACAGGTATCACCCTGGATGAAGCTAAGCAAATGGCTACTGAGGCACTTGACCAGTCAGTGGTCCTTGAAAAGTTCAAGGAAAAGCTAATGGGCAGGTATTATTTAGTGAAAGGTCCGAAGCTTGACAGGAGTATACTGGTGGAGGATATTTCGTTACTACCGTCTCTTGAATCAGACCTGATAGATACAACTATCACCCAAATGGAGGTGTGAATCATGGCAGGACAATATACAAGAGAATTAGCATACCGCATCTTTGCCCGGGAATTCAGGGATTCGAACTTATCTTTCAAAGACAGCAATGACCAGTACTCCCCGCAATATCTACTTACACCAACAGGTGCCAAGGTAAACAGGATGTTCATAGTTGGTACGCTGACCGAAAAAGAGGATATCGGCAACGAAGCCGAGTACTGGCGCGCCAGGGTAGTGGACCCCACAGGTGCCTTTCTCATATACGCCGGTCAGTACCAGCCCGAAGCAGCCCAGGTCATAGCAAATATCGAAGCCCCCCAGTACCTTGCTGTCGTAGGGAAGCCCAGCACATTCCAGACCGAGGATGGTACGATCCTGACATCGGTCAGGCCCGAGAGTATACATATTGTTGATGCGCCAACCAGGGACCGCTGGGTAGTGGAAACTGCACAACGTACAATGGAGCGTGTCAAGGGCCTGAACAGTGATAATCCTGATGCAATGCGTGCAAAAGAGCATTACAACACCGATGCATCGGTGTACAGGCAGGTGGCACTGGCAGCTCTGGAAAGCCTGAAGACGGAATGATTTTTTTTTTACAGGGGTTATCTGATCCCATTCCTTTTTTATCGCCTGTTTGACATTGTTTACACATGTAACTTCGACTTTCTTGCTATCCTGTGCATGAAAAAGGTCTATGTTTTAATACATATAAATACAATTACTTATTGGTGATATTTTTTGGATTTCATAATAGAAAAAGTATATGGCAGAGAGATTCTTGACTCCAGGGGCAATCCTACTGTAGAAGTGGAGGTAAGGACATACTCCAGTGACTCCAGGATAAGAGGTTTTGGACGTGCCAGTGTTCCCAGCGGGGCATCTACCGGTTCAAATGAAGCACTTGAACTGCGGGACAAAGATAATCGGTACAGGGGTAAGGGAGTGAAAACAGCTGTATATAATGTTAACACTATATTGGGTCCGAAGGTTGTCGGAATGGATGTTCGACGCCAGCGTGAGATCGACCAGATAATGATCGACCTGGATGGTACTGATGACAAGTCATGTCTAGGTGCCAACTCCATCCTGGGAGTAAGCCTGGCTGTGGCACGCTCGGCAGCCGATTCATACAAAATACCATTATATCAATACCTGGGAGGAGTAAACTCATTCACACTGCCGGTCCCAACCCTGAACATCTTAAACGGTGGGCAGCATGCAGGTAATGAGCTGTCCATCCAGGAGTTCATGATACAGCCAAAAGGGGCAGAAACGTTCAGGGAAGGTTTGAGGTGGGCGACCGAGACCTACCATGTACTGGGGGATGTCCTGGAAAAAAAATACGGTAATAGTGCCACCAATGTAGGTTATGAAGGTGGGTATGCTCCCCCGATCAACCAAACCAACGATGCAATGGAAGCAATTACCGAGGCCATCGAAGAAGCAGGCTATACAGAAGATGATATCACTATTGGTATAGACTCTGCTGCAACATCGTTCTTTGATGGTGAGAAATATAATATAGATGGTGAGATGTTTACCGGTGGTGAACTGGTGGATTATTATGTTGAACTGGTCGACACTTATCCTATTATATATATTGAAGATGGTTTCCACGAAGAAGCTTTTGATGATTTCGCGGCTCTTGGTGTGGAACTTCCAGATGTCATAAATGTAGGCGATGACCTGTTCGTTACCAATGTGGAACGATTTAAACAGGGAATTGAAATGGGTGCATGTAATGCATTACTGCTCAAGGTGAACCAGATCGGGAGTTTAAGTGAGGCGTTTGATGCGGCTACCACGGCGGAGGGAAACGGGTATGATGTTGTGGTAAGTCACAGGTCCGCAGAAACCGAAGATAGTACTATTGCTGATATTTCTGTTGCACTTGGTGCTGAACTTATCAAGACCGGAGCACCTGCAAGGAGCGAACGTACTGCTAAATACAACCAACTTCTCCGAATAGAGGAAGAACTTGGTGACGCGGCCCGCTACATCAGGATATAAAACCGGATATCAGGAAATGGAGTCGCAGCCGGATCAATGGTGACGCGGCCGCTATATCAGGAATTAATTATACAGGTAAGTATGTCAACAGTGCAGCTATCAACACCGTAACATAGACGGCTTTGAAACTCCCTACTCCCCCCAGGTTTATGGAAGGGCTTCCTTCGGTGTTCTCATTAATGTTGAAGATTGATGTTATAGTTCCAATGAGGATACCGAATACACCAGCAACCAGCACCACGGTGGCAGCGTTTCCCGGGTCCAGTATCAGGGCGAACGGAATTGTTAATAGACCGATATAATTGGGTATTACGATGCCTACCCCGGTTTTGATCTCTGAGAGCAGATGGGTGGCCATTATAATTATCAGCATTGTTTCCAGGGCTGCAAAACCCGGATTATTAAAGGCTACATATGCTGCAAGGATAAATGGCAGAATAAAACCGCCCAAATTCAGGTTTATGGATGTATTAAATACCAGTTTATTCCCTTCTTCCATTTCATCTGCCAGAGGAACCGAATAAAACTCACCAATTAGTTCCATTTTCTCATCTGAAAGTTCTGGCTTCTTTGTCCTGATATTATAGATGGGGATTTCGATAAACGAGAGTAGTAACATGGCTGCTGTTAGTATGAACAGTGTAATTGAGTTTATGTTCCACTGTCCTCCCAGTTTGTCAGTATAGCCCAAGTAAAAGATCGGGAGAAGCATAAACCCGAAAAATACGAACATTTGTATATCTTGTTTGAAGATTTTTCCACGCAACTGATATCACCTTTTAATTATTAGTTTAGTCGTATGTTGTTAGATAAGTTTATATAGATTATCAAATTTTGTGGTAAAGATAAATGGTAATTACTTATATGATTCTGAACTATTAACAAAAAAGAGATTATTCCAAATTAAGTGCGAATGACATTTGAATATGGGAATGTAATTTAAATACTGGAATGTTAAATGAATATCACTACAAGAAGGAGCATATAATATGGGTTTATTGAATCGAATGGGAACTGTAGTAAAAGCAAAAATGAACAAGTTGGTCGATAAGATGGAAGATCCAAGGGAAACCCTGGATTACTCTTACCAGAAGCAGCTTGAATTACTGCAGAATGTTAAACGAGGTGTAGCTGAGGTTACCACTTCCAAGAAACGACTTGAACTGCAAAAGGCAAAACTGAACCTGAATATCGATAAGCTAAGCGATCAGGCCCGGGATGCAGTCAAAGCAGGCAGGGAAGACCTGGCGCGCATTGCACTGGAGAGAAAGAACGGCCTTATATCCCAGGTCCAGTCCCTTGACCAGCAGATCAATGACCTTAATACGGAACAGGAAAAGCTCCAGGCCACTGAAAAAAGACTATCTGCCAAGGTTGAGTCATTCAGGACCAAAAAGGAGACCATCAAGGCCCAGTATTCTGCAGCAGAAGCCCAGGTCAAGATCACTGAATCGGTAACAGGCATCAGCGAGGAAATGGCAGATGTGGGCCTGGCTGTCCAGAGGGCCGAGGAGAAAACAGAGGACATGAAGGCACGTTCGGCTGCATTGGATGAACTCCTTGAAGCGGGTACATTGGATGACTTTACCGGAGGGGAGGACGATATCGAAAAGGAGCTTGCTAAGATCAGTGCCACCAGTAATATTGAATCCGAACTGGAATCCTTGAAGGAGGAGGTAGGCAAATGATTGTCAGGATAATGGAAGAGGGACAGTTTAGGATACCCAGCAGCTTGCTTGACGAACTGAATGTCATTGATAACCGGATCGTGGATTACGTAGCTAAAGAAAATGAAAGTGATTTCAAAAAAGAGCTGGGTAAGCTTATTGCCATGATAAAAGAAAATGGAAAGCCCATAGATGATGCCGAGATCGTGGAATCAGACCTTATTGTACCACCCGGAGACCTGACCCTGCAAGAAGCTGTCGGGATATTCAGTGGGGATGGCATAATCGAAGATTAATTTGTTGAATTATATTGGTATTCCCCAGAGGGGGTACCATTTTTCCACATTTTTTTCAATGGGAAGTTCGCTTTCCATGACTGACCTGAGCCTGAATTCCAGTGTGTTATCCCTCTGGTGGTTTCCTTTGGGTACGAATGGATAGTAAGCCCCCTGTTTGTAATTATATATCCAGTAGACTGTTCCTTCACCCTGGAATCGGTAGATGGCGCATAAAAGCTGTTCGCTGAACCCATGCTCGATCAGGGTCTGTGAGACAAGATGGATGTTGGTTACCAGGTCTTCGAAATCCGGGTCTTTCAGTATGACCCACAAATAATTGAATTCATCCTTTTGCAACTTGTACTCAGTACCTGTCTCTTTACAGCTATATTGGAGCAGTTCCTCAATTTCCAATCGTGCTGCTGCATACCTGGAAGATTCCATAGATTTGAAACAGATACCTGCGGACCCGACAGCTTTTTGTCCCAGGTTAACATCCATGGTAATGCTGGCTGTGGAAATGGCGAAGAGTTTATCTACCTTAGCTTTTGGAAGTTTACTCTTCCCCAGTATGGCATCCAAAAATCCCATTAAAATTCCAGCTCTGTTTCTAATTTTTCAAGTGCAGCAATTCGTTTCTCAACAGATGGATGGGTTGAGAACAGTTGCATGACAGACGAGCCCGACAATGCAGGGATTATGAAGAAGGCGTTCATGCCCTCTACTTTTCTCAGATCGTCTTTTGGTATTCTGGGCATGATGCCACTGATCTTCATAAGGGCAGAAGCCAGGTTTGAAGGTGCACCTGTGATCAGGGCCGCTCCCCTGTCTGCTGCGAACTCACGGTATCTGGAAAGTGTCCTGATAAGTATGAGACTTATTATCCAGACCAGGATCGATACCAGCCATGCTGCCATAATACCGCCTGACTCTCTACTTCGTTGCCCTCCTCCAAAGAACAATAAGTACCGCACAAGAAAGAAAGCCACTGTTGAGAGAAATCCGGCAATGGTCATTACCATGACATCCCGGTTCTTTACATGGCTCAGTTCATGGGCGAGCACTGCTTCCAGTTCGCCCTGGTTCAGTGTCTTCATTATACCGGTGGTTACGGCAACTACAGACTTCGTCGGGCTTCGGCCTGTTGCAAAAGCATTAGGCATAGGGCTGTCAACAACAGCCACTTTTGGTTTTGGCAGATCTGCTATCATACACAACTTTGTGATTGTTTCATGAAGTTTTGGTTGTTCACTTTCAGATACGATCTTGGCCCCCATACTCCACAGGACCAGTTTATCTGACATGAAATACTGGAGGAACATGAATCCTCCCATAAAGATAAGCAGTATGTTCATTGTCGCTCCCTGGGAAAATAAAACTGCCAGGAAGAACAGGTACACTACTCCAAGCAAAAACATTGTGAGGAACATCCTGCTTTGCAGTCCCCAGTCTGTTTTCCATTTATTCATATGTTTATTGACACCTCGGTAAAGATAATTTAACTATATTATTGTTTCTTATGCATTTAAGGAGTTTGTGGTTAATATTTGCAAAATTCAGTAAATAAACCTTATTTTTCCCTTGGCATACAGATAATCTCCCTTATCTGGAGGCCGTAGAAGTTATTGGAATGTGCGGGTTTGATAACACAGGCCACATCTGCGCCGTAGGCTGTCCCGCCCACTGCAATGACCTCATTTTCCATTGTAAGGGCGCCGGAATCCGCTGCCATCAGCACTACTTCCACGGCTACCTTGAAACCTTTACCAAAGAGCTTGCGAAGTACATCAGCTACAATCTCTATCCGGCTTATCCCGCCTGTGTCTCTTGACAGTGACTTCTCTACACCTGAGAACATATGTGACTGGGATACGATCTCCACGTCCATTTCGTTCAAACGGGAAACGTACTGGCTTTCCATATCCCATTTTCCTTCTTCAGTGGTCCCGTACTGGTGGGTGACCAAAATTATTTTGATATCAGTATCTTTCAGGGCCTCTGCCATGGCCACTCCTGTCTTGCCTGTGGTGCTGGTAACCACAACTTCCTTAATGCCCAGTTCAAGGGCGCGGGTCTTGACAGCTTCGATGACGGCGGCGGAGTTTATTTCCCCGGGCTTTTCGAAATATGTGATGTTTTTATCCAAAATGTTCCTCTCCTTATAGTTAATTTAATTGGTAATGGTATTTGAGGTAGAGATATTTAGTCTTTTGTGGTGCTGTGTATGAGGGTGGAGGGCTGGTGGAGTGGTTGGTGAAGGACTATGATATTGTAAATTTGTTACCACTGCTCTGTGGGCAATAGCTGGTACGTGGTTTTGAAGTGTATCTCAGCACATAATTCATATGGGCATAACAGGAGGTAATCCTTAAAAAACGCTATATGCAGGCATTGGACATTTGTCCGGGGAATACCGTAACTTGTTAGAAGTGCTGGATTATTCCGAGAATCTCATTTGAGTACAAAATTTAAATAAAGAATTTTACAGATTATCTGTAAGAATGTGGAGATGTATTTATAGAATAAAAAGAATTTAAGCATAATAGAATTTGAAATCAATCAGTTGGATGCAAGCTAATTAATTCTTTAAGATCGCAAATTATTCTGCTTTAATTGGTTTTTATTTGGGAATTATTATATATGATACTTGATGAAATATTTGAAATTATATTTGAATCAATTTTTGATTTAATAATTGCAGTTATTTGTTTCAATACAGGAGAAATCATTGTATATATTCTTACTTTTGGAAGAAAAAAGCCACGATGGGATTATATTAGAACTAATAAATTTTCAAAACTTACACTATTAACTGAAACAACCATATTGATTGGATTGATATTCTGGATACTTGTTATTATTTGGATATTAAACTCACTTTAAGATTATCAATTCTATCCCAAAGTCAAAAAAATAGAAAAATCCAGTTTAATTGGAAATTCATTAGCTTTTTCCAATGCCTTCCAATTCATTAGAAGGTTAGTGAACTTCAAATCAATTTATTCCAAAGAAAACCATATCAAGTATGCAATGCATACATACTACACATGACCGAAATAAGCATCTCAGCAAGAATCCCGGAAGACATTTTTCAAGAACTTGAAACCTTTATGAAAGAAGAGTCCCTTGAAAAATCAGCATCAATAAGAAAACTGCTCTCAGAAGGATTGCACCATTGGAAAGAAGAACGTGCACTCAAGCTGCTATCCGAAGGAAAAGTAACCTTCTTGAAGGCTGCACAGATGTCAGGAATCTCAGTATGGGACCTTGCTGATATTGTCCGGCAAAAAGGTGTGGTCTGGATCAAGTCTGAAAAATACCTTGCTGATGACATCCAAAAGGCATTAGAATGAAATCGCTCATTTTTGATGCCACACCCTTGATTTATCTCGGGAAAATAAATGTACTTGAAAAAATAACGCATTTTCCAGAAGAGAAGTACACCACGGAGTCAGTCTATCAAGAGGTCGTGGTAGAGGGAAAAAAGAGCGGGAATCCAGGGGTCTTTCTCATAGAAAGCCTGCTCAATGTCAGAATACTCAAAATTAAGACTCCTGCTGATGACCGATACATAGCTCACCTCAAAGAAAATCCCGGAATCCACAAAGGTGATGCTGAAGTACTTGCCCTGGCCTTAGAGTTAGATGGTATTGCCCTCCTGGATGATGAAGAAGCCAGGGGAATGGCAGAGATGGAAGGAATCGAGCATCATGGAACGATTTATCTACTTCTCAGGATGATGAAAATGGGGCTGCTGACAAAAGAAGAGACAATAGACAGACTGGATGAAATGCTGCGCAGGGGCTGGTGGTGTTCAACAGAATTATATGCAGGGATATTGAGAGCAATTCAATAACCTGATAGCCAACTAACGCTGATTGTCGGACAGCCTCGATATATTGTTAAATAATTATGAAATGAGTGAGGAGAGTAAGCCCCCTTCTGTTTTAGCAGCACTTCCTATAAGGATGTGATCCGCCATATAACGGCATTCGGCTTAGCGCCAACTCCGGACCGGCCCCGGACAGGCATATGGCCCCTGTTTGGCTTGCACCCACGAGGATTCACGCGTTCCATCCGCCTTTTGCGCGACCTCAGCTTTGCAGCATCATAGCATTAACGCAGTACGGTATCGTTTCTGTGCCATCATACAGCCTGCCATCAGGCAGACCGTGTGAGCCACCGATTTTAAACGGCAGCTGCCAGGACTCTCGTCCTACGCCCTCTACAGGCGTTCGTGTATCCGGGTGGTGGGGGGACTTTCCTCAGGTAAGATAACCCGGCGGCCGTCCTTCCTCTCTCACAGTATAATAGTATGCAGGCTTGATATAATTTGGGTCGGCCTTATTGTAAGTTTACTGTTTTTTGATATAGAATTCCCTAACGATATACAGTATGGCCGCTATAATTGCCAGGTTAAAAATAGAACCTATGAGGTTGGTATATTTGTAATCAAACAGGTCATAGATGGCTTCGTGCATGCCCCGGTAGAACCCGATGGAAGCAACCAACAATACAAGCAGCATGATTATAATCAGGCCTGTCTTGAATAACCTGACATTGTCTGTTTGGCCTTTCTTCTTAACAGTTTCATTCTCTTCCATCCATATTCACCTAACCTTATTTTTTCTTCTTCCCAGTATCACAGCCACTGCCATCAGGCCCAACATTGCGCACATTATGCCAAAGCCCGGTGCTCCCATCTCCGGGCCCCCGTAATCCTTTGTACTGTACACATCATTATAGGGTCTAGGGGCGGATTCCGGCACTGCGAACTCAGTAGTAATAGTCTCGGTTGTACTCACGGACCTGGTCTTCGTTACCACATCTTCATCACCTTGACTGTCGGGCGCCATGAAGAATGATATACCATATTCGGTAATAATGCGGTCATTTTCAAATATCATTACCTCTACCCTGTAGTCCCTGTCCTTTGGCACTTCCAGTTCGATATTCTTGACCACGGTGGTATCTGCCTTTACCACTCCTACATTGATGTTACCGCTCTGGCCTATGAGGTTGGTCTTTGCATCCCGCAGTTTCACCAGTGCCGTTAAGGGTGATGAATCTGACCGGCCATAGTTGTCCAGGAAGGTGGTAACCTTCAGGATGGTAGTGGTATCACCCCTTGACAACATGGCCACGTCCACGTCGCGAATGTTGATGTATGAATGCTTTGGGCTGGTGAGCAGGGATTCGAGGCCTGATATGGTTGCAGTGCCCGATGTTATCTGCCCGCCGTCCTCGTACAGTGTTACCTCAATGCGGTAGTTGCCTGTAATTGGAACCTCTAATTCCACTGTGCCATTCCGGGTCCTGTCCTTGCCGATGTTGCCCATGGATATTTTCTCATCTGCCATGAGCAGGTTGGTACCCAGGTTGTATGCTTTTGCCTGTATCTCCACTTCACCGGATGTCTTGCCACTGTTGCTTACATAGGTGATGATGTTGAGCCGGGCGGTGTCGTCATAGACGACGTCGGCCGAGATGTCTACCTTATTGATGGCAAGGCTGGTAGTGTCGTACTCCCGAAGGCATCCCCCTGCCAGGACTGATGCGAGAATCAGTGCCGTTACCAGCATGGTCTTCATTGTAAACTTTAGGTCCATAGTAATTATTTTGGGTGCTATTGGTTGAAATACTTTTCGGTAATTTTTATACAATTTGCACGCTATTGTATATATTAAATATAAAAATATTATAAAGATGTTGAATAAAGAAGATAGGTTACTCGCTCTCCCCTTTCTCAGAACGGTACGTAAAAGTTTGTCGAGTAGCCAGAGGCCGTTGCCGGACCCAGGCCATCTAAGAACCGGACTTGCAACTTTTGCCACATCTGGCTCAAGGATTTCAAAACCCTTTCTAGATAGAGCAGCAGTTATTATTTCGATAACTGCTTTTGTAATTCCAGTCTGCAACCTATTAACGCATTGAGCGTCTGAGAGTCTCTGACATTTCAAATGAATTGGAAATAATAATAGTATGGGGCCCGGGTCGGGAATCGAACCCGAGTCGAAGGATCCACAGTCCTATAGGATAACCCCTACCCCACCCGGGCACAGATTTTTTGGTAGGGAGAGTGGTGCCTATGGATGCACTGAAATGACATAAAGGTTTTGTTGTAACCGCTCTTCTGTGTGCATAATTCAAGCCCTGGCCAAGCATCTCACCCCGTCACGACAATAAAGAATAAGTACTTTAATGCGCTATTAAGATACCCCGCAGTCCCGTAGGGTAGAGGTCAATCCTGCAGGCCTTTGGAACCCAAGACTCTTTTTGAGTTGAGGATGAGGACAGCCCGCGACGGCGGTTCGAATCCGCCCGGGACTATGATTCAATCATTTGCAAAACACCATTGTGCTCCGGTAGTGTAGTCCGGTCAATCATTCCGGCCTTTCGAGCCGAAAACTCGGGTTCAAATCCCGGCCGGAGCACTTAAAATTTCTTTATACTCCAATTTCTGGAAAGTGTTTTTTAGAAGGATAATATAGAATTTGTATGCCAGTCGTCTATAAATAAATTCTCTTTTATTAATGCCCTCACTTGACCTCTATTTCGTTAGATAAAAAATAATTAGGGTACTACTGGGCTTAGAATCAAACTAAAAAAGGTATGAAATTAATGAACATCCTGCAAAGTATAAGTTTTTCAGTAATGAGCTAACAATCTGGATAACTTGATAAAATGTTCTCAATTTATCCTCAACGACTTTGCTCTTTACCGCCCTGGGCTTTATGGTGTGCCTGATCTGGACAGCACTGTAAGAAATCGAAATATTTACATCACATAACCGTTTTTCATACTATGCGTCCAATACTCCATGACTCGACCTCCTGGAATTTTTAGGGCGCAGGTGTGCCCAGGTTCATATCCCTCACGATTTGGTTTCTGGGTGCTTCTTAATGATGTAGTTAAAATGAAAGATTCCAAAGGAAACATACTCACAATTGGCGACCGTGTAAAGGTTCTTTGGAATTTTGACAATAAGATTCATGAAGGGCATATTTTTAGAATTAGTGAGAATGTAGCTGAAATGAGACTGTCGGAAAAGTACCTGAAAAGCGCCTAAATCTCACTTTCCGCAGGTATATTTTGGAAACAAATCTTTTTCTTAATTATTGAATAATGTTGCATGATTGTGTTTTTCGTAATTTGTGTGCAAATGGTTCAGAATGATGTATGTCTATTTTCTACCGAAGTTGGCAAATCGTATACTCAAAACATGTATTTTATGTATGTATAATATAAATATAATATTTTAGAAATATACAAAACCGTTATCAGTAAAAATTGTTTGAAATTTGCAGACACCTGCGGAAAGTGAGCTAAATTAAAACTTCAATAAAATTTGTTGAAACCAAATCACTATGCCGCGCCAGGTCACGTTTATGCAGTAAAGCTGGAATATTCTAAAATTAGGCTTTTCCGACAGTCTCAAGCTATATCAATATTCAATGCAAATAAATTTATATCTGTCTTTAACCAAAGAGATTATGGCCTAATTGTAATTTATTCAATCTTCATATCTGCCCGGAAAGTTCACCCAGTACTCTCCTCACTACCCCCTCATCAGCGGGATAAGTCTTTTCTTCAATTACAACAGCCGGTAGTTCCCTGATATGATACCTCAATAATGCATCTGGATGCACAGTAGTATCAAGTATACTGAACCTTGCACCGAACTCTCTTGCAACATTTTTAATGGTTTCACTTATATCAGGTGTAGGGTCGGTAGACATCACAGCAACCCCACAGGTGCAATCAACACGTTTGTATTCCAGTTTCTTAACAAGGATTACTTCCGGTTCGTTGTTCACAATCCTCTATTAGTCATTGAATATATGAAACTTTTTAATTTGTTATGATTAAGTATAAACTTTGCTCGGCACTCCTGTGCACTTTGTCTTTCAAATAATAGCCGTAGATGGCAGGTTGCTATCATTTTAATCACCGCAAAGAGCGCTAAGTTTGCAAAGACAATGCTACCTTAACTTTGCGCCCTTCACGTGCTTTGCAGTGCAGTGTTTTATAAAATTTACATCGATTAAACTATATACTAATTTATATATTTCAACTGTTGACGGCAGCCCCACCTTACAGAAACAGACGATGCAACCTCGAATACTACATATGTAAAGGGTCTACAATTATTTAAATAATTTTGTGAATATTAAAATTAATTAAATTCGAGTTAATAGCGGTTGAAACAATTGGTGATATGTGAAATTTGCAAATAACTATGTGGTACCAGTACATCTTTAGATGCATATGGAAACTGATATCGAACTTCTTGTTAAGAAATACGCTCTCCAGAATGCCGTCAAATACGGCAAAGCCCCACAGCAGGGGGCAGTCATGGGAAAACTAATGGGGGAGCATTCCGAGCTGAGGCAAAGGGCAAAAGAAATATCGCCGCTGATCGGCACATTTTTAAAGGATATCGCATCAGGGACGCCAGAGGAATGGCAAGCTGAACTGCAAGCATTAGCCCCTGAACTAATTGAAGAACTCTCAGAGCGCAAGGAGCCTGACAAAGGTTTGAAGGAACTCCCGGGTGTCGAAGGCGGTGTGGTGATGAGATTCGCACCCAATCCCAACGGCCCGCCCACACTGGGCAGCACCCGTGGGATTGTGGTCAACAGCGAGTATGTGAAAAAATACGGCGGACAGTTCATTATCAGGTTCGATGATACCGACCCGGTGACCAAGCGGCCCATGTTGGAAGCCTATGACTGGTATCTGGAAGACTGTAAATGGCTGGGTGCCAAACCCGATGAAGTAGTCATGGCATCTAACAGGCTGCCCGTTTATTATGAATATGCAGAAACGCTTATCAAGGCCGGGCATGCCTATGTATGCACCTGTACCCGGGAGGAGTTCAAGAAACTAAAAGACAACAAGCAGGCATGTCCACACAGGGATACTTCGCCAGAGGACCACATGCATGAGTGGAAGCGAATGCTTTCGGGGGAGTACGAGGAGCGCACGGTGGTACTGCGTATCAAGACCGATATCAAGCACAAGGACCCGGCGCTGCGGGACTGGGGTGCGTTTCGTGTGGTCAGGACACCGCACCCCCGCCCGGAAGTGGGTGATAAGTATGTGGTCTGGCCGCTGCTGGATTTCGAGGGTGCGATTGAGGATCACCTGCTGGGTATGACACATATCATCAGGGGCAAGGACCTGATGGACAGCGAGCGGCGGCAGAAATATGTTTACGATTACCTGGGCTGGACCTACCCCCGTACATCACATTGGGGCAGGGTGAAGATGCACGAGTTCGGTAAGTTCAGCACCAGCGGCCTGAGGGAAGCCATTGAGGCAGGGGAATATTCGGGCTGGGACGACCCAAGGTTGCCAACCTTGCGGGCACTGCGCCGCAGGGGAATCCGGCCTGAAGCATTGCGCAAGTTCTTTATTGACATGGGTGTGGGTGAGACTGATGTCGGCCTGAGCCTGGATAACCTGTATGCTGAGAACCGCAAGCTGATCGATGCTGATGCTAACCGTTATTTCTTTGTGTGGGACCCGGTCAGGCTGGACATTTCAGGATCACAGGTCACAGAAGCGAAACTGCCGCTGCATCCATCTGTGGACAGGGGCTTCAGGGAAATTCATGTTGGCAGCAGTGTGCTGGTATGCGGCCAGGACATCAAAGATGCCAAACCTGGCGACCTGTTCAGGTTGAAAGACCTGTACAATATCAGGATCACAGGGCAAGGCACGGCCGAATTTACAGGACGTGATATTGGGAACATAAAGAAGGGGGGTGGGCGCATCATACACTGGGCACCCGTGGACGGTATACCTGTGAAGGTGCTAACGCCTGAGGGCGAGGTCATAGGGACTGGTGAGGCTGGTATTGCCACTGAAGTAGACAGTGTAGTGCAGTTCGAACGGTTTGGTTACGTGAGGATAGATAGTGCAAACGGAGAAGTGGTGGCTTATTTCACGCATAAGTAATCTGATTATGCTGAATACTTTGCTTATTGTTCGATAATTTGACCATTTTTAGAACGAAACATGTTCAATCCACATCCCCTCAATCCAATATACCGAATAATGGTCGGACACAGCAAACGTTTCATTTTCTGTATATTCGCATTCATTACCAAGTCCAATGAATATGTTTTGAAAGATTGGCATTTTGGATTGAGGGTATTTTAGGCAATTTTTGATACAATATATGCACTAACTCAAAAGAATTAATTCAATTGTATCGAAATGTATTTGTGATAGGTGCTAATGAATACATTACGATTATATCCTATTTTTTGTTATTTTTGGATTTTTAGCAATAATGTGCACCTAAACAACGGTAATAGTTAGAATTTACTTAGAATTTCAATTAAATGATTCGTAAATGAATTTTTTATAAATATACGCCTTAAATATCTCACAAATCTAAAAATAACGAATATACTCTGGAATGCCAGAGCCTCACCTAATTTACTGTCGTTGAACCTTTACTTCATATAATTACTACGCTCCTATTCTGACATTTGACGAACATAGCAGTGCAAATCAAGTTTGATAGTTTGCTGCGCGTGCTCATCCTTTCGATGGTGACAATCATGGGTACAATTACTGCTGTGTCAGTTTATATCTCGGCCTTTAAAGTGCC
>Ga0255420_10103_pt1 | contig 17711 bp, 20 predicted proteins | sample ANMaggSeSYBR02I3_FD_182630 | JGI IMG/M metagenome (GOLD analysis project Ga0255420, IMG submission 182630) | Sediment cell enrichment communities from methane seep in Santa Monica Basin, California, United Staets - ANME aggregate JGI... | ecosystem: Environmental > Aquatic > Marine > Cold seeps >...
CTCCAGCGTGTCATGGGCTTCAAGAGCTACCAAACCGCATGGACTCATCTTCATAAGCTCCGGCGGGCGATGGTACGCCCAGACCGGGATCAACTCAATAGACGCGTGGAGATCGATGAGAGTTACCTTGGAGGTCACGAGGCAGGAGTCCATGGTCGCCAGACCGAGAAGAAGGCAATCGTCGCGATCGCCGTTGAGAGCAGGGAGCAGCGAGGACTGGGCCGGATCCACCTTCGAAGAGTTTCGGATGTGTCGGGAGCCAGCTTGGTTCCTTTTGTGCAAGACATGGTAAAACCCGGGGCGACAGTACACACGGATGGATGAATCGCCTACAATGCGCTTGCAAGTCTCGGCTACCATCACGAAGTAACCATTCTGTCATCAAAAGGGGACCCTGCACACGTGTCAATGCCAGGTGCACATCGTGTAGCATCTTTACTCAAGCGATGGATTCTGGGAACGCATCATGGTTCCTTCGGAATGAAGCAACTTGATTACTATCTGGACGAATTCACATTCCGGTTCAACCGTCGGAAGTCAAAGTCGAGGGGGCTCCTCTTCTATCGCCTACTTGAACAGAGTATCATAACGGCTCCTATCTCGTACAACTCCCTCGTACAAGACGGATCGTGATTGTAGGTTTTTCATGGATACCCCCTTTTAAATTATAAGATATTTGAGACAATTCCGACAATCTCAATACTTTTTGCAAAGAACACAGCAAATGATATTTGTAAGTTGAATACTAATATGACAAAGTCAAGTAAAAATGAATAAAAAAGACAGGTGATATTATGAGCCTTTTAGATACACTGTGGGACATATTCAGAAAGCCAAAATCCGTGTCAATTAAAGATATGCCGGAAATATCTGATAAGAAAGTGAAGGAAATCCTGAAAGAATGCAATACTGGCAATAAGTGGGTAGGCGACACGACATTCAAATTGGTCGATACGAATAATCTTATAGACTTTTTAAGTAAAAACCCGGTGAGTAAGAGAAAATACATAACAGATTTTCACGATTGTGATGACTTTTGCTATGAGTTAATGGGTGATGTAAGTACCTGGTACCCGGAAGGGTCTTTTGGTATGGTGTGGGGAAACAAGGCCAAAAACAATGAAGCACATGCATGGAACTTCTTCATAAATGAAAATAATGAGATTATGTATGTAGAACCTCAAACTGATAAAATCTTTGCACCTTCAACAGAAAAAGTGTGGATAATGATAATATAGTGCAAAGTAAAAACTGCATTATATCTCTTCATAGTTTCAATCCTTGTTTTAGTGGATGTTGGTCTTCGACAGCACACTTTTAGCCCTGGTTTCAGCAAAATATTGCTAATAATACCTTGTTTTTCAAGCATAAAGATCTTGCTATACTTTTATCAAACCCTATATCTCACTTTCCGCAGGTAAATTCCAAAAGTGAATCTTTTTAATATTACTTCTTCCATTTCATCAGTAAACTGTATCCACTTCAAAGAGCAGGTGCTGGCAGGTATGACTGTGTTCATTGATGTAATGACTCCTTTGCAGATATACGTATTCGCACTGGTGGCAACCATCTATGTTCCCTGCGCCGCTACCATAGCAGTGATCGGTAAGGAACTTGGATGGCGCAATATGGTGCTGCTGTAGGAAAAAATAGTGGGATTAAAGCCAGAGCCTGTCCATGATGCCTTTATGACAGCTTTGTGCCTAGCCTATTACCAAAAAGCCGCTCAATAGCTCGATGAGATTTATTTTTTCTAGACAATAAATTTGTCAGTCATATTTTTCCTTTAGGATTTTTTGTACTTCTGGAGGCCATTTAGCTTTAAGTGCGCCACTTTTTAGATTATCTATCGTTATTGAATCTACATCAACATTTGCTAAATTTGTTTTTTCGTCAAAAATTGCAGATCTAAGGTTTGCCAGCCTTAAATTTGCATTACTGAGGTCAGCCCCACTTAAATTTGCTGAAATTAAACCAGCATTTTTAAGGTCTGCATCCTTCAAAATTGCTTTTTCCAAATTCGCTCTGAAAAGTACAGCATCGCCAAGCTTTGCACTCTCAAGATTTGCTCTTTCAAGATCCACACCCCATAATTCAGCATGCCTTAAATCAGCACCTGTTAATATTGACTGAATTAATTTTGCTCCAGTTAATTTTGCCCGGACTAATTTTGCATTTTTCAGAATTGCAGCATTCAGTATCGCACCGGTTAAGTCTGCACCTCGAAGGTTAGCTTCACTTAGATCTGCTTCGCTTAAGTCCACTCCCCTGAGATCTCCATTTCGCAAATCAATTCCCACATAAGATCCATGCAATCCCACTCCAGCCAATGCACCCTTTATTTTGGCCTGTTGTGTTAAAAAAGAGCGAGGTTTACTATCAAATTCTTCCAAAAAATCAGTGAGAGAAACAAGAGAAATAAAACCTTTTATTTTTTCGTCTTTAATAACAATCAATCCTGGAATCTCATATAATTCAGGAATTATTTTAGTGATTTCTTCTTTATTCGATATTGTTTTGACTTTTTCAAAAATATTCCGATTTTCACTATACACCTGTTTGAGAGTAATATTTGGATCTAGTGCCCACAATTTCCAGGAAGATATAATCCAATAATCCCCCATGATTTCATCATGTACTACTATTTTATCAGCACGAATATTTTTTGCTTTATTTAAAGTATCCTGAACTGAATTATTTATATCAACTGAAACAAGTTCTTCTAATTTTTCAGTCAAAATATCTTCTATTCGGTTATCCATGTTCCTAAATACCTGCTTAATTCCGATATTCGATTTCTTGTTCTTTCATCCGAGGATTCAGAATTTATAACATCTAATTCATAAAGAGTATAGCTCACTTTTTTCTCTAATGCAATAGATTTTGCCTGTTCAAACTGCAATCTTTTATTAATTAAATTGACTTTCTTATCACATTCTACTGATTTAAGCTTTCCATCTATCTCTTTATCTCTAACATTTTCATAAGAAAGATCAATTATATCTCTTCTTGGTTCTTCAATATAATTTTCATAAAATACATTTTTTATTTTATTATGTATTTCTATTATTTTTTGAAAATTGTCTGTTAATTTATTTTTGATTTGACTTTGTCGATGAAGAAAACCCTCTTCTTTCACACTACCTTTATTATGTTCATCTTCCAAGCTATCAAGGTTATTTAAATTACTAATTGCTTCACTAAAATATTTATCAAATTTATTTTGATGCCCTCTAGTTTTCCAATATACTTCATCTAGTTCTTTCTTATTTTTCCTTTGCTGATCCAGATTTGCAACCCAATCAGAGTGTTGACTTTGTTTTTCTCTCAAAAGGTCAATCGCTAGTACTGTATTCTCAATACACCAATTCAGGTCCATCATTTTTATTTAACCTATAAAGGCACTCCTGTTGTAATTGTAATAACTTTTTTAATTAAGACGGGAATTAATTCCTTTAAATATGGCTTTATCATTTCAATAGCATTCTGTCCCATATTTTTTTCATCGATTTTATTTATTTCAACATCCCTTTCGTTCTCAAATTGCTTTATTTTCTCTTCTGAAACAGAAGAAATAGAAATCTGACTGGCTAATTCTTTCAACTTTGGTAATATATCTTCTTCCAGATTTAAATAAGAGTATTGAATTCTAGTTTTAAGCTGATTATTTCTCAAGAGAAAATTTTCTTGCATTATTTCTCCTCTATTATACATTCGCTTAATTTCTTTTAAATCAGAATTAGCCGCTATAATGTCATTAACGTTCTCTCGAAATCTTCCGTAGAGTTCATTGAACTTCATATAAGTTGGTCTCAATACCTCTAATTTTCTACTTTCTATTTCAAGTAAATCCCTATTTTGTAAGAAAAGTTCTCGTTCTTCTTCCAGAATATCTATTGTGTAATCCAAGTTTTCAAGGATATTCACTCTATCACCAAATAAAAGTATTACTTTATGCACTTAAACTTTTTGTCTACTAAAATGGTTTGCCGAATTTGTTTTTGCTGCGATTATGGAAATTACCAAACCTATAGAAGGTTGAGAAATTTCTCCCGCTGCTTGAGATACAGTCCAGCATACTACCATTATCCGGAAGACCCAAGCAGGGTCAGCGAGCGGATCCATTCACCTTTTGGTTCCCTGCTGGTACCCACAACCAGCCGCCTGTGACCATTTACCTCTTCAACCATTCCCCTGGCCTCTATGGTCTCGCCAGCCAGGGCCTGCCCGGCATAAGTATGGGTGTAGGATAACACATACTCTATCTCGTGATGGTCCACCTTGTATACCGAGGGGCTGTCAAATGCCAGTCCCGAATCCATTACAATTGCCTCTATGATCTCATGACCCAGGTCAGTACCCCTGCCCAGGGGTTCATTGACCTGGTTCCAGTCCCTGACAAATAGAAGATCGAAATATGTGTCTCCAACCATCCCTCTGTTACCCTTCCTGATCTCATGGAGTTTGAACTCCATAAAATCGATCTCCGGAATTCGCTTATTGTAGATACGCTCCCACATCCCTTCATCCAGGTGCTCGATGCTGCTGTGGGGATCGTCCTTTGCCCTGGCTATTATATCCCTGGCCTCGAACCACCTGGGACCGTATACCACAAAATCGATGTCGGAACTACTTATCTGCAACCCGGGCAGGAATGACCCTGTTACTCCCATACTGTCCATGAGAATCCCGGCCTCCAGCAGGGTTCTGGTTATCTCTTCAATTCTTGGGTCCAGGCACCATATCTCTGCCAGCCGGTCCCGGGGGCTCAATACACGTTCGACCTGGTCCCATGGTATGATATGGACGTCCTGCACCCACTCTGGCTTGTGGATCTCCATGTAATCATATGCCTCGTCAAAATCGTATTTCCGGTAATTACGGGTGCCATTTGTACGTTCGCCTTCAGGGTCGGGTACATAACGGAGTACGCCCCTGACACCTTCAGGATGGTGGTAATCGGCTGATGAAAATATCCACCCTTCACGAGTGACAATAAAATCCCTTAGAGCTATTCTCGGATGATCTGAAATATACATCATTTTTCTCTGTGGTCTTACCACTCATAAACATTATTATATTATGTGATAACGCTACTATATACAGAATAAATACATAATCCGGTGAAGAACAAGACATGACTTCCACTACCAAATTCTATGATTCAATTGATATACAGCTCCAGTTTCTTGAACAACTAAAGCATATCCCGGAGGAAGAGATTGGAGAACTAATAAAAGTACTGAGAAACTTCATTTTCCAGGCCGATACAAAACCGAAGGTCATATACGGCATAGGTGAAGGCAGGAGTGCACTGGCTTTATATGATTTTCTCCATCAATTGCTTAAATACGAACAGCTTTTCCCGGCCACTCTTGACGATCCCATCAGGCGTTACTTTGACCCTGACAGGTCCAACATGATATTGTCTGCATCGGGCTCAGGAGGCACTGAAAGTGTTATAAACTATCTTGAAGATGCCCACCGCCTGGGTGCAAGAGAAATACTTATCACTGCAAAAACCGACTCGCCTGCCTATAAAAAAATAAAATCGCACAATGGTTTTGTCTTCCTGATCGAAGATATAAAACTGGAAAAGCCCAGCAAACTGGCAGTCATGGGTTCTGAGTTCGAACTAAAATTGTGTACTATGCTAAATGGCATACTGCCTTCCCTGGACAGCGGTGATGTCAGTATTTATTACCAGCAGATTAACCATTATATCAGGAATGCCAGATTGCTTCAGGATATCGATAATGAATACCTGCAGTCGTGGATCGATAAGCTGCTGAACCGCAGGGGGCATTTCATAGTAGACGGCGTAGGACGGTCCGGATTCGTGGCAAAAGCATTTGGAATGCGTTTAACACATCTGGGCCAGCATGTCTACATCAAAGGAGATGCCACCACGCCCAGTTTTGTCAGGGGCGACGTATATATTCCCATAAGCGGAAGCGGCAATACCAGGGAGATCCTGGAAGGGATGATGAAGGCACGCAGCAAGGGGGTGGATGTGTTCCCTATTACTGTAAATAAAAGTTCCGGGATGGTTGAACTCCTTGAAAAATGGGGATATAAGGATAATATCATTTTCATACCTGTGGAAGAAGGAGATAGGGGCATCTTCCATGACAAGACGCCCAGTAAGATAAGAACCACAAAGATGAACCAGATTCGTCCCTCTATTTCTGAGATAAACTCATACATATTCACCAATGCCATTATTGCCTCAGCCATTGATTTTTTAGGTGTGGATGAAAAATATATGAAACGAAAACACTGGTAGGGATAAAGGATGGGATTTAAACACACATTAAAAAAACTAATGGGGCAAAGCGTGAAAGATGATTCCGGTGCTGCCAGGGAAGATAAAAACCAGGTAGTAGCTGCTGGGGAAGAAAATAAGCCCGGAGTAGCTGCCGGGAATGTGCATGCTGCCCCGGATTCTGCTGTTGAACTTAAAAGTGTAGTATCAAAGGCAGTACCCGATAGCTCAGGGAAGGATGAAAACCAGACAATGCAAAGTAGGCAGGTGGGCCGCAAATGTGAACACAAACATGACGACCTGGACTGGCACTCGACCTCCATACCCCATCCGGTTCCATTAAAGGCACAAGGTGAAAAGGAAGTGCCGGGTGAACCTGTTGCACCAACCAGAGCCAATCAACCTGATGTTTCACATGACCATGTGCAGTATGAGGATAAACGCATATCAAAAAAGGACATACTTTGTAAGTTTGTGGTGCAGCACGGGCAGAGGATCGGTGAGACCATATCTATTGATGACGGGCATCTTGTATTCAAGCACGGGGCAGAGAAACTGTACATACCTATGTCGTACGTATCCGGATTCACTGACGAGGATGTGGAGATAGGTGATTTTAACAGGGATGAAGCCTTGAATCTCGGTGAAGAATGGCACCAGCGAACTACGAACTCATTGAAATTCGATGGAAATGGGATGCTCATCAATGACTGAATACAAGCAGTGTATCGTAACCCGTGAAGACCTTAAACTCTCAAAGGGCAAACTGGCTGTACAGGTGGCACATGCAGCCGTAACCGCCTCTGATTTTGCCAATAAGAAGGAACGGGATGAGTGGATGAAAGACGGCCAGAAAAAGGTTGTGCTCAAGACCAAAACTTTACAGGACCTGTTCTTGTTGAAGGAGTCGGCACGCAGGGAAGGGCTGTCTACTGCCCTTATCACCGATGCCGGGCTTACCCAGATACCTCCGGGGACCGTTACTGTACTCGGCATAGGCCCGGCAGCGGTTGAGAAACTGGACAAGGTAGTGGGTAAGTTGAAACTTGTGTAGCACCTGATAGGTATTTAGATATTTGATTAATTTCAACTATTATTTGATAATTCAAGGGAAGCAGCAGGAGGTTATTGCATGGCAGTGATACAGGATAAAGATAAAAAGAATATTAAGAAAAAGCTGGATGAAGGGCTTGAGGGGGATGTTAAATTAATAATGTTCACCCAGGAGAACGAATGCCAGTTCTGTGCCGATACCAGGGTCATGGTGGAAGAGTTGGCAGGCATGTCACCAAAAATCGAAGCCGAGATTCATGATTTTGTCAAGGATGAAAAACTGGCAAAATCCTACGGAGTTAAGAAGATCCCTGCCATTGTTATGCTTGGGGAGAAGGACTACGGTATCAGGTTCTACGGTATCCCGTCTGGTTACGAGTTCAAATCGTTCCAGGAAGATCTGGTCGATGTGTCCAGAGGCGGGACAGATCTGTCAGATGATATAAAGGAAAAGCTTGCAATGATTAAGAAACCAGTGCATATACAGGTGCTGGTGACGTCAACCTGTCCTTACTGCTCAATGGCGGTTCGAACGGCCCATAAACTTGCCATCGAAAATGAGCACATAAAAGCAGATATGGTGGAAATGGTGGAGTTTCCCCACCTGGCCCAGAAGTATATGGCCATGAGCGTGCCCAAAATTGTTATAAATGAGATCGTGGATTTCGTGGGAGCCCAGCCACCTGAGCATTTTGTGGAAGAGATTATAAGGGCACTGCGTGCAAGCGACAATCCAATGTATTCATGATAGTTGTACATTCGCATAAAACTTATATTCCACAGGTATATTTTAAAAACAAATCTTTTTTTGCGAATGCCGGATAATGGCAGATGATTGTTTGCTGTGAAAATAAATCACCTAAACTACTAACGTTGAACCTCTATGTCATACAATTACACCGCCCCTATTCTGATATTTGACGAACGTAGCGGCGTAAATTAAACTTGATAGTTTACTGTGCGTGCTCGCCCTTTAGGAGGCAACATTCATGTGTACACTTGATGCAGGGTCAGTTTGCTCCAGGGGTTATTACCAATACAAAGTATCGACCTCTTGCGTTCGACATTTGACCCAATGTTAAAACGGGTCAATCCTAATGATTGCCGGATTTTCTAAGTTCCCGATAATTTCTCTACCGCTTACACTTCAATACCGCTATTATCCCTTCATTCCCTCCTTTTCCAGCAACCTCGCCTTCTCGACAAAAGCCATAACCGTAATCACAAAAGTGGCATGAGCCCACGTAAGCGGGCTGACACTTAAAGGACTCCCGTCAAAAGGATTCAACTGCTCTGCCAGGATGCCGGTCCGGGTTGCACGCTCTGTTACCCATAGCAGGATCTCCTCTGGTTTTTCCAGGTCACTGGTATTCTTTGCCTTCTGGATATACCACTGGGCTACCCAAAGGGTACAGATGAACCAGGGATTGCCTGGTATTATCTCAGGGTCATAGTCTGTCACCTGGTGATATATATCCTTATAAAATCTTGCAATACCACCTATATCTGTCTTTACTGAGAGTTTCTCCTCAATGGCCTTCATGGTATTGACTACCCTGCTATCATCCGGGGGCAGCACATTGAACTGGGAAACGGCATATAGACTGGCATCAACAGTTTCATCCCTCGGGTCGATGCTAAGCAGGAACCGCCCCAATTCTTCATCATACAGATGTGTCTCGATCCCCTCTTTTATCTCCTTGGCAGCCGTGCTGTACTTCCTTGCAAGGTCATCATCCTCGTACAATCGTGCAAACGCGGCCGCACACTTCAGGCCTGCGTAAACGGTCGAAGATGTATAGGTATAGACAGCCCTATTCTCCTCCCATAAGTTATAACTGGGTTTTGGAAGCCCGGTTGCAGGATCCCGGTACCTTGTCATGAACTCTGCAGCCGGCTTTATCATGGAATTATAGAGCTGGTCAATCATTGCAATAGATCTGGTAGTTTTATAGTGGTTCCACAGGCACACGATTATAAGGGCAGTACTATCTTCCTGTATTGGAAGCTGTATATGTCCCTCTGGAGTGAGCCAGGGCATCCAGCCGCTTGCCAGGGTACCTGTAGGATTGTATTTCTGCAGGAAATATCCATGCTCACTGATAAGGTCATGACAGTAATGGAAAAACCTATGCACAATTCCGGAATAAGATGCCATATCCAGGGCCACGGCAATGAACGCACTGTCTCTCGGCCACATATAACTGTATGAATCCATGTTGAACCGTTCAAGGATGTCACTATCATTGGCAGCGATGATCGCCCCACCATTATCGATCTGGGACCGCATGATCAGCAGGCTGTGTTTGAACAGGTCCCCCACCTTCGCCGGAAGGTTAAAAAAGTCAAATTTCTCTTTATTTACCCATGAATGAAAGTATTGCCCGGTTTCGGCCATCATTTGTCCGGGAGTTTTTTCAAGGACCAGTTCATTGAGCCGCTTGACATCATAAAATGTTTTTCCGGCCGCTATCCAGTAATATAGTGTTTTTGTCTCACCGGCTGCAAGATGCCGGGAGAACCTGATTAAACTGTTAACTGCCCCTACCTGGATAGAGTTCATATTAAGCTCTGCCGAGTGTATTATTCCGGATTCGTTATCTCCTTTGGGGCCAATCTCATACTGGTCAAAGTGTGGTGAGCCATTGATAAGGAAATAGCGGCAGCGCTGGTAATGTATTAAGGACTGCACTGCCGGATCATACACTCCTGTATCCCCCATAGGATTCTCGTAAAGTGCAAAGTCATGAGAGAAAAGCAGCTTCAGTTCGATATCCTCTGTGTCAGTGTTGGTTATTGCTATCCTGCGAATGAACACGTTCTCGAAAGGATGCACGCATTCGTTAAACCTCAGATCAATATCGAGCCGGTCGTTGCGGAAGTTAGAGTCGGTTACTAATGTTTCTTTCTTATAACCAAGCCTGGAGACCCAGTCATCTCCTATAAGGGATACCAATCCCAAGTTTTTCCCTTCGACCACCACTCCTACCCGGCAGTGGCGACCGTTTATGTGGTTCTCATCACCTACATGAGGAAAGTACATATCCCGTATGCTTGCGTTCCTGTCGAGGTTCACCAGCAAGGACCCATTTCCGACTACAAGAGGTTTTGGCATTTTATCATAACCTTTAACGTATATTAGTGTTATATTGTATGTTAATTATTGAGTGATAATTGTTAAGTGATTGAAATCAGGGGTTTTTCAATTCTATACAGTATATTACTTCATATACTTTAGTAACTGCGAGCGTTAGCGAGCAATTAATTGTGCAGAATACTGCATAGGAAAATAAATAAATGGCAACAATACAGCAAAAAACAAATGATATGAGTGTGGGCTTTCTCTCGTATGAATTCCCACCAAAGATTTATGGAGGGGTTGGGGTTCATGTGACCGAACTGGCAAGACATCTTGCAGAGAGTATCCGGCAAGTGCATGTGTTCACATCACATGTGGAAGGATTGGACGGCCAGAAGGCAGGAAGTGTGTTTGTGCACAGGTCATCGAAACCATTTATGCCTATATCGAACCATTCCTATGATATGTTTGAAAGGGTCATGACCAATTTCAATGTGACCGGGATGATGGATAAACATCTTTCAAATAATAACAGTAATAATAAACTTGACCTGCTGCATTCACAAGAAGAGTTGGTCCGGATGGATGCAACAGTAGTAAAAAATGGCACCCAACTGCCTCCGGTGATAACTCCGCACAATATCGATGTTAACAGGCCAAAACCAGACCGATTGGGCGTTGTTAGCATGCAGAATGTGGTAGATAAGGTGGACAGGTTCACTTCAGTATCGAAATATATGCAAAGAGAACTTAACCAAACCTTTGGAATTGCACCGCATGTTGAAGGATTGGACGGCCAGAAAGCAGGAAGTGTGTATGCTACAAAGTTATCTAAATCTTTAGGACCTGCATCGAACTATTCAAGTAAGGATTTTGAAAGGGTCATGACCAATTTCAATGTGGCCGGGATGGTGGGGGAACATCTTTCGAATGCAAAACTTGACCTGCTGCATTCACATGGAGGATTGATCCAACTGGCGGCAACAGAAGCTAAAAATGACACCGGACTGCCCCTGGTGATGACGGCTCACAGTACCGAGATCAACAGGCTTAAGCCAAACAGGCTGAGTGTTGTTATGGAACAGAATGTGATGGATAAGGTGGATATGTTCATTGCAGTATCGAGATACATGCGAAGAGAACTTAACCAGACCTTTGGTATCAATTACAATAAGATCACTGTCATACCCAACGGCGTGGATACTACGATCTTCAAACACCAGGGGTCGGATGATATTTGCAGGAAATACCAGCTTGGTAACAGGTTTGTCGTACTGTTCGTAGGCAGGGATGATCCGCAAAAGGGTGTGAAGTATCTGGTCAATGCCGTGAAAAAACTTGCCAGCCAGATACCTGAGATCATGCTTGTCATGGTCGGCCAGCAGGATATTTACAATGAAAAACATATCCTATGCCTCCCGCGTGTTAGCAGGGGAGAACTCGTCAAGTTACATTCCCTTTCTGACGTGTTCGTACTGCCCAGTGTCTATGAGCCGTTTGGTATTGTTCTCCTGGAGGCCATGGCATGCGAGACACCGTGTATTGGAATCAGGACTGGCGGGATGCCTGATATCATAGACCATGGCAGGACAGGGCTTCTGGTTGAGCCGAGGAGTGATGAAGGTCTTTCAGAGGCGATCACCAGGTTATACTATGACCCTGAAAAACGCTGCAGAATGGGCAAAAATGGACGGGAAAGGGTGATCTCAGACTTTAGCTGGAAGGATATCTCTGAGAAGACCATTGGAGTATACCAGCAGTTGCTGTAATAAGGCTGTACGTTCCTGGTTTTTAGAAAAATATCTGATAAAATCAGTAACATGGTCCCGGTACTACACGATTTATGACATCAATTTACGACATTCCTGGAAAGGTATTTCAATGGTGATCCATATATATTTCAGTGATAGTATCAATTATAGGAGTGAAAATTATGGAATATCTTGGCATTACAATCACAGCTGATTCCACCAGTAAGGAGATCGTACCAATTGCAAAGGCAATCCATGAATTGTTGGGACTTCCCATCACAATGCGGACGCTGAACAAACTGGGTGTGAGGATTGAAAAAGGTAAAGTACTGGACTATAAATACACCGGACCTATTCTGGAAAAGGCACTTGAAACCAACTCAACCATCAGGTCCATCCCCAAAACAGGGGCCTATTCCACCATACCTGTAGTGGTGACCACTATTAAAAATGAAGACGGATATGGAATTGCTGCTATAGGAATTGTGGATGTGGTCGGTACTGTTGACCTGGGCTCAGCTTTTGGAGATTATCCTGAGATAGTCAATCAGGTAAGTGATATCCTGAAATCCAGAATCTCCACACCATAGTACAGCGGGCAGTCAATCTATGGTTCCCATCTGTCATCTATGGGAAATTGTTCATTTATCCACATCAAGATACGCCCGCCGTGTATGATATTATATTCCCTGGACAGCACTGGAACACCACTGAATACACCTTCTCCCTTTCCCATTGTAATATTGAGGATATCCCTTCTAGTCTCTAACTTGTATTTCCTCAATATCCTTCCTATTGGGATGTCGGCCCGTATCAGGTCAGCCTTCATGCCCCCTGGCATCAGGTCTATGGGGGCAAGTGAGCGGGCGAACACATATGGTTTCCCTGATACCTCAAGGACGACCTCCCTGTGGTTCACAGAGTCGCCCGGCTTGATAGACAGGAGTTTTGACTCTGCTTCGGTGGCCTCTCCCACTTCCTGGATACTGGTCACAACATCTACCTGCTGTTTTGTCATAACTTCCAGCAGGTATGTAACCGACCCGTCCGTTCCTGCACATATTCGCAGGGTGGTTGGGATATCGAGGATTGTTAGTTTGTCCAGGGGTCCGGGTTCCATATTCACACCTGAATTATGGAATTATTATTTCCCGACATCTTTTTTCGCTTTGCTGACCCGCTGTTTTGCAGTATAGCCTGTGGAACCATCCAGGAATTTCCTGAATCTCCTGTTGGTTTCGAGTATCTCCTCGTCAGGTACGTTTGGATTGGGCGTTGTGTCCACGCACAGTTTCTTATCTAGAATACTGGCCTCTACACGCGCAAGTGCGCCGTAACTGACTATGAGTTTTTCGCCCTCTTCGGTCACCGGAACCTGGAAACAGTCTTGCAGTACTTCTTTTATGCGGTCTATTTCAGGCTTGAATCCTCGCTTTAACTTATATTCCTTAATTTATATCACCCTTATGTGTCTTTTAATTGCAGAATGATAAAATACTTTGCATTTTTTCGTAGTATATGATCTATCAGATTGTGGACACTTTCTAAATAACCAGTTATTTCAACATACGATTTATCAAGCGTTCGGGTGTGTCGTCGCAACGTTTGACTGTGGTAATTCTCCTTATTCTTTCCAAATCGTATTTCAATTTCGGACAAATAATTGCTTGAATAGGGATAGTAATAACGTATCTGGCACCTGTACATAAGTACTCAAGTTGCCCCGATCGATGGAAGTAGTTCATGTTTTCATTTCCCTGACCCGAAAACCTTTTTGAACAACCCGCCGCTTTCCCGTTTCTTGGCAGGGGTCTCTTTACGTGGAGCCGGCCCGGGGGCCTGCTCCGGAGTAGTTACGGATGGCTTTGCCGGTGCTTGATGATGGGCAACAGTCGATCTTGATATAATCACAGACTCCCCGCCATGTTTGCTCTTGCGCACCCTGATATCCACCAGCACCGGGCGCTCGATATCATTCGACACCAGCATAGCCACCCCGGGCGGCAGCCTCTTAAGTTCTTCCTCCACCTCGCTGCTGATACCTTCCAGCCCCTTGCTGATAGCCTTCAGGTCATTTGGATTTGTCACCTTCATGATGATCTGGGTATTGCATTGGCTCAGGACATTCTTATCGATACGTGCAGGACGCTGGCTGATAACCATCAGGCCCAGTCCGAACTTGCGGCCTTCCGAAGCGATCGTACGCAAAATCTCAGTACTCACAGTCTTATCAAAACCCCTTTCAGGACAGAAATTGTGTGCCTCCTCTATCACCAGCATACCCGGCGGGACCTTCCCCATCTTCCTTGCCTCGAACAGGTCTCTGCACAGCTTTGCCACTATCATACCCTGGAGCTGGGGGGGTACTCCTTTCATATCGATAATAGAAGCCCGTCCCTGGGTGAACAGCTCTTCGATAGTAGTAGGGTGGTCAGAAAGGATATCAGCCTCACGCAGGGATTCCAGGGATGAAATAACGTTCCATTTAAGTTTGCTCTTGTTGTTTCCAACCTCGAATATGATGTCATCCAGGGCATAGGACTCCTTTTCTGCCTTGATCGTGGAAATAGCCTCGTACAGCAGTCCTTGCTGGTTATTGGATTTCTCATCCGGAAGTATCTGCATAAGGTCTTTTGCGCCCAGGTTCATACCATCCAGCCTGAACACCTTGTCAGCATCTTTGTTCAGCACTTTATTTGCCGGCGTATACACTGTTACCTGTGACCCGTATCCCCTGGGAGATATGCCGAATTTATTGTACAGATCCCTGGCATCATTAGTGCCGGGTTCTTTCAGTGAACTGTATTCACCATGAGGGTCAATTATGAGCAGGGGAATATCCCGTTCCAGTATCTCTTCCAGTATGACACCTGCTGTATATGATTTGCCGCTACCGGTTTTGGCGAGGATACTACAGTGTTTCTGGATGAGGCTGTTCATTTCAAGAGACACTTTGATATCATGGCCTTCCAGCAACCCCATATTCACCTCACCATGGGATAAGCCCAGGGTTTTACGTATCAGGTCATGGTCTGCTATAAATACCTTATCCCCAGGTGAGAACGGGGTCCTGGGTGACCTCAACAATCCGTCCTGATCACGCCCTCCGATCACCATGGCTTCGGCCACCAGTTTACTGTCCGGTCTCTCCATCTTTGCACCTATTGCCACATCCGCGGCTTGGGCCAGCTTAAAATCATCACTGCTGCGGGTCATTGACATGACCTGGGCTAGTGTCCAGCCATCACTTTCATGCCAGACCTTTACATAATCGGTACGCTTGACCAGAGTGCTATCTGGTATAGCGAAACTAAAATCGTGAGTTCCGGTTTTGCCAAAGATAATTCCTACAGAATCCCTTGCCATTTTTATTAATCCCCTTTATAGATATTGCGAATATTTATTCATACATCCTGAAATGCTATTAATTCTATCGGTAGACTCATATTTAAAATCAATTACCAGACTTTGAAATATCCCAAAAAACAACCCCTCACACTATCGTTTTCTGTTGCCACCATAAATTTTTAAATAAAACTCTCGAATCAAAAATCCTTCAAAACCGTTTCCAGTCCAAGTGCAGTAATAAGTCTCATCTGATCTCACATATAGTATACAGGAATTTAAATTCTACTCTTGATGGGGAAAAATGATACTACAAAAACGTCTTTAGAACTTACATTTTCCTGTGCAGCATTTCATGGCACTCCCTGCACAGTACAACTAGATTACCAGATTCGTTCTTACCCCCCTTTGACCTTGGGACCGTATGGTGCACCTCCTCTGCCGGGCGGCCGCACATGATACATTTGTATTGTTCCCTTGCCATGGTCTTCTGCCTCTGGTGATTGGACAGCGTTCCTGTGGGTGCACCCCCCACAAAGGGCCAGCGCTCAAGCAGGTCTATCCAGTCGTCCAGAGCCTTCTCCTGCCCCCTGTCCGTTATACCCCAGCGCTGGCACTGGTCAATAAACCCAGACAGTTCATGGTAACCCTGGTATCCTGCGTCCAGTTCGGCTTTTTTGCTGTTGAACAACCAGGTAAGACGCTGGATCTTGCTTCGGTATTTAATGCTCTTTTTTATATCAGTATCCTTCATTCCGGACGTTATCAGGTAAACCGGCACATAAAAATGTTGCCTACAATTCTATCTCGAATTGGGGATGCCCGTTCTCTGTCGGCGGTGCAAGCCAGTCCACCAGCCTCGCGGCCTCATCGGCATCCTGCGCAACAATCTCCACCCATATACTTCCCAGAGGCTCATCACCTGCCGGGAAACTGACCTTGCCCACGGTAGCCGCCTGTTTGTTCAGGATAAATGTTACAGTACCCCCTTTAATATGCATATTCCTGCGCCCCGTATCCAGTATCTTACGACTTCTCAGCAGTTCATGGAGCAGTTCCAGCGAATCCCTGCCGCCCAAACCCACCAGCCTTGAAGTAAATCCTTCCCTCTCCTGAAATTCATACTCCATACAAGGGAATATTTTCTCTACAGCAGACCGCACCCTGTCAATGTCCTCTGTGGGGTTAACATGGGCAGAAACTTCCACTGCTATCATCGTTGTCCCTCAATGATCTTTCTGACCTTTTTCCTTAACTGGTTTACCGTGCCATCATTAACAATGGTCAGGTCAGCATTTTTGATAGACTCTCCCATACCCCATCCCAGTTCCCTATCATCACGGATGCGCAGCTTTTTTTCATCCATTAACCTGTCATCAGCCCTGCCCCGCACATTGATCCTTGCAAGCCTGTTTTCTGTGGACGATTGGACATATATCAGCAGGAAATCATCCCCGAATTCCTCCTTGAAAAGATGTACTTCCTCGATGTTCCTGACTCCGTCCACCACAGCGACACCGCCATTTAAGGCACGCAATTTCGTAACACATCGCCTGGCAATGGCTGATAGTCCTTCCTCCTTTCTTAGCCTGGTACCGGTGTCACCCAGGTTCTCGTCCGTGGGTTCAAGACCAAGCCTGTGAACCTCTTCACGTATCACATCGCCCATGTTTACTACCGGATAGCCCGATTCCTTTGCAACAACAGCCGCCTCACCCTTGCCCGATGCCGGCATACCCACAAAAGCTATTATCCTCATACTATCCTTTCTTCTCCATTCTCTATAGTCCGTATCCGTATGTCTTTGAGATTGACAGGTTTTATCGCTGTTGCCATATCCAGCACTTCCTGCCTGCTGAATTTTTCAATATCTTGCATATCCAGGGTATTGTCGGGTAAACCCTGTTGGATTGCATAAGTAAGGTTTTCACTTCCACATTCATCCAGATACTGGCTTATCTTCATGACGTCTTTTGCACCAACAAGCCCCCTGAATACTGTGGTGCGCACCTCCAGTTCAATGTCTGCCCTGATGCATTTGTCCAGGGTACTGGCTGTGTTTTTTGCCGCCTTTGAACCTGCATCCACATTTATCCCGGTGACTATACTGTATTGTTTTGGGTCGTCAAGTGGTGCTTTTACATCAAGGAACACCTTATCAAGCAGACCTTTGTCAAGCATTTCCTTTACCACATCCGCACCAAATCCATTGGTCTCA
>Ga0255420_10105_pt1 | contig 17392 bp, 17 predicted proteins | sample ANMaggSeSYBR02I3_FD_182630 | JGI IMG/M metagenome (GOLD analysis project Ga0255420, IMG submission 182630) | Sediment cell enrichment communities from methane seep in Santa Monica Basin, California, United Staets - ANME aggregate JGI... | ecosystem: Environmental > Aquatic > Marine > Cold seeps >...
CCACGTACACGAGCGTTCCTTCCGGGTTCACTGCTACGCCGCAAGGATTGGTTTCCACTGTAACGGTGTCTGTGACTGTATTGTTTGAAGTATCAATCACCGAGACGCTGTTGCTGCCGCGATTCGCAACGTACACGAGCGTTCCTTCCGGGTTCACTGCTATGCTGTAAGGATTGGTTTCCACTGTAACGGTGTCTGTGATTAAGTTGGTTGAAGTATCAATCACCGAGACGTTGTTGCTGTCATAATTCGTGATATAAGCAAAAGGTGTTGCGGATGCAACAACTGATGCGAAGCTCAGAATAAATATAAGACTTATTAACAATTTTATTGCTTTACTTTGTAGTATCATTTTTAATACACCCAAAATTTAAATTTTTAAATATATTTTACAGTTGAATCAGTATAACGTTATTCACATAGTATAGTTTCGTTACCTGATATGGAAACGGAATTGCCGAAATAATCATTCGCTGCGCCGCTACTGGCGCTAAGTTTCACCTTGGAAGCACTGGCGCAAACTGTTAGGGAAAAGGGCAGTAGCATTGAAATTAATATCGCTACAGGTATTCTTCTTTTCATCATACTCCGCCCCCGTTTGCAATCGAGCTGTCCGTAATTGGCATTACACCTGCTGTCATTCGATACTCCCATAACTATATCTTAATTTCATAAACCATCACACCATCCTATAATCACAATAATAATCTTGATGATTTATTTAAGCTAACATATTTAATATGTTTTTCTATTACCCCTACAGGTTCAGTCAGACCTGTACCCCCACAGGATACCTAAAAAACGTACCCTTCCGACCGGTTGCAGGTGGGGAATGTAGCCTGGGTAGGGCGTAAGGGAATTAAGCACGTTTCCTAACGCGAGCAGCCGAAATATCAGGTACTAAAAAAGACAAATATCAACATCTCAATAGATAAACACACTCAGGATAATAGACCCTGAGTATCCCACAAAACCAGGAAAAAAAGCAGCCGGACACATACAAACCTAAATATTCACACCCCGTACTATTTCACCCTGTACCGCACTGCCGACTCCTTCAACGCCTCGATACCGGGCAGTTTCTCACCAGATAAAAAGTCAATACAGGCACCCCCACCTGTACTGATATGATCGATCCTTGATTCCACACCAAGCTGTTCCACTACTGCCGCACTATGCCCGCCGCCAATAACACTGAACCCGGATTTGGTAGCAGCCTCGATAAGTTCCACTGTCCCAAGGGTGAAAGCCTCCCTTTCGAACACTCCGGCCGGGCCGTTCATAATAACTGTTCCCGCATTCCTGATCTCCCTGGAGAATTTCACAATAGTCTCCAGCCCGATATCCAGGATAGACAGATCTGGATGATGTTTTTTATTCAGCACATCAATCGACTCTTCCACACGCTCCCCTTTCTTATCCAGTGCAACATCAACTGGAAGACCGATCCTATCATTGTACTTTTCCAGCAGCTTCCTGCCAAGCTCAATCTGGTCACCATATCCCTGTGACTGAATGAATTCCATATTAGGTTTGCCAATATCAACACCCCTGGCTGCCAGGAGGATATTTGCCACTACACCGGTGAGCAGTACCCTGTCAGCTTTTCCATTTGATAGCACATATTCGGTGACCTTCAATGAATCATCCACCTTCGCACCACCCAGTACATAAACACATTTGCCACTACCGGTATCATAACTGCGACTTAACGATGTTATCTCCTTTTCCATCAAATTGCCTGCTATACCGGGAAGCACGTTAGTGAATCCCATTATGGAAAGGTGTGGGCGGTGAGAGACCGCAAAAGCATCGTTTAAGTAAAAATCTGCCAGAGGATACAGGCACTGCACCATATGGGATCGGGCATGTTCCTCTGTAGTACGTTTCAGGCTTTCCTCTGAAAAGAACCTGACATTCTCCAGCATCAGGATGTCACCGCTCTCAAGTTTCCTGATCTTGTTAGCTGCATTGGAACCGAAAATATCATCCACATAGGTAATATCCTTGTCAAGCAGGTCTGACAGGCACAGGGCATGGGGCTCCATCGTAGTAAAATCGCTTTTTCCTGGTCGGCTCTGGTGGCTCATGAGGACCAATTTTGAATCATCCAGTTCTTTAAGTGTAGATAGCGAACCCTTGAACCTTTTATCATCAAGGATCTCATTTCCAGGGCTCATGGGTGAGTTCAGGTCCAACCTGCAAAGAATTGTTTTTCCTGAAAGATCAAAATCATCAATAGTAAGGTAATCTTTTTCTAGCAAATACTATACCTCGATCGTTGATACCATATATCGTATTATAAAATATAAAGGATAGTAAATTAAACTGTCGATACCAGGGAAAAAAAGTTGTACAATAAAGATATGCAATCCACCCACAATCTGAAAAAATTGCAAAACAATGGGATGTTTAACGGGATTAAGGGGGAAAAGGGCGTGGGGTAAAAGGAAAATAACCTTAACTGCTCAACAATACAATATATATTATATACACTATATATAAATATTGTGATTAATTTACTTCGATAAACTCTAACGTCATATTTTTTATTATTAAAACCTTTATATGCCACCAATACATATAAATTCTGGAAAAACAGGAGTTTCTACAACTATGAACATTAAACGTGAGCAGGTATTGATAGAAGCCCTTCCGTATATTAGAGAGTTCCACGATTCCATCATGATAATAAAAGTAGGAGGACATGCCATGGTTGACCCTGCCATCATGTCAGATATAGTCCAGGACGTGGTACTCCTGCGTTATGTTGGCATCCATCCCGTGCTCGTACACGGGGGCGGTCCCGAGATTACCCAAAAGATGGAAAAGATGGGGAAAAAAAGTGAATTCGTGGCAGGGCTGCGTATAACCGATGATGAGACACTGGAGATTGCACGTATGGTTTTAGTTGGCAACATCAACACCAGGATCGTATCCCTGATAGGCACCTATGGCGGAAAGGGGCTGGGACTTTCAGGTAAGGATGGCCAGCTTATCATGGCTAAGAAAAAGGACATCCAGCGCGTCACTTTTGAAGGCAGGGAGCACAAGGTTGACCTGGGCTGGGTGGGCGATGTAGAGGTTATCAATCCCGAGATACTCATGATAGCAGCCGGAAAGGACTACATACCGGTTGTGGCACCCATAGCAGTAGATCATAAGGGTAACAGCCTGAATATCAATGCAGATACTGTTGCCGGAGACATTGCCGCAGCCCTGAAGGCTAAAAAACTCTTACTCATGACCGACGTACCCGGAGTATTAAGCAACCCGGAAGATGCCGACAGTCGCATATCCCGCATCCGGCTGGACCAGGTTGAGGACATGATCAGGGAAGGCACCATTGCCGGTGGTATGATACCAAAGATACGCTCGGCAGCAGTTGCGGTAGAACAGGGTGTTGAAAAAGTTCATATCATTGACGGCAGCAAGTCCCACAGCATCCTTCTGGAACTGTTTACCGATTCTGGCATTGGGACCATGATATATAATTGGCATTGATGTTTTTTCCAGGACCCAACCGCAGCAGAGCTGCGGTGTACAACGATTGAGATGAAAACCAAGCTAAACAAATCTAAATTTTAATGATCCAAAAATGAAATCTCAAATTGGAAATTCTAATATTCAATCACCCGGAATTCAATACACACATTATACTGGTATGGAGCATATGACCTCACAATCCTATTCCCCACACATTCCACTGTTCTCCCCATACGTGCTGCAGCTTCAAGTATCAGTTCCCACGAGGTCCCGTAAAGGTCATCCTCATGCGTGATATCATAAAAATGCACCACACCCCCACTCTTTGCCACAAGTATGCCACAGTCTAAAAACTCCCTGGCAGACTGGGGCAGGTTCATAATAACATGGTCTGCCGAGTGTTCCAAATTCCCTGCCGCATGTCTTGCATCATCTTCCACTGCCGTCACGTTGTCAAGCCGGTTGAGGTGAATATTCTCACGCATAAGCTTGACAGCCCCTGGATTTTTATCCACTGCCACCACACTGGCCCCTGGTACACTTTTTCCTATCAGGATGCTAAAAGGTCCCACGCCTGCGAACAGGTCCACCACATACTCCCCAGGATTTACCATATCAACCACCCTTTTTCGTTCCGTTCCAAGCCTGGCTGAGAAATAGGCATCGGCAAGGTCCACGTTATAACGGCAGCCGTGTTCCTTATGCATGGTACGGGTCCTGTGTTCGCCTGCCAGTACCACCCACTGCCGGGTCCTGAACTCACCTTCTACCGGGCTAACCGTTCCCAGCACCACATTAATGTTTTTCCTGTACTCCATTAGGGCCTTTGCAATATGTGTTGCATCAGGGTCATCGGCATCAATCATGGCAATATCGCCGATCACGTCAAAGTTGGGTGAAAATCCCAATATTTTTTCAAGTGACGGTTTTTTACGTTTGGGTTCAAATTCTGTTTCAATGACGGTAATATTTTCATCTGCACCAGGCAGTACTGCCAGTTCGTCCGGCCCAGGCTTTCCAGTCACAGGTATTAGGATGTGTTCATCCTCCCGGCGTATCTTCGCTTCCGGATGGATATGCCCGGCCCGGATCAGCAATCTTAGAATATCCTCTGCCATAGTGCCAGGTACCCTGAGTGCCCACAATTTCATGGAATACTGGATGTTATTGCACGATAAAAAGATTTAGATAAATAGTTAAGTAAACCCGGATAATTATGTTTGGATGACAGACCTGCTTACACTGGATATTTCCACACAAGTGGATTGCCTTTGCGACTTTACATATAATTTTTATTGGCAACACAAGGGTTCGGAGCTTGACCCTGACAAACCTGTCAAAGGGCAGGTAGATACACATTTTACTTACAGGGATCTGGTCGAACATCTAATATCGGGCAAAGATGTCCGGATAAAGGGGGATGCTGGCAGCAGGCTGGGTTCCAGCCTGGGTGTTGACCTGAAATATTTTGGGGGCAGCGGTCAGGCGCTGGATACAGGCAGCATATTTGTTAACGGAGATGTAGGCACCCGTATGGGTATCAGCATGGTCTCTGGCAGGATATATGTGTCAGGCAGCGTGGCACAGCCAATGGGGAACGTGGTCGAGGTAGTGCCTGACCAGGAAGGGTACAGGTGTTTCAGGTCCATCACCGACATACTGCACAATGGGCTGGGAGACGATGAGTTCACTGACACCGGCAATTCATTCCGGGAGAGGGAAGAGGACATGCCGTGTCTGGTGCTGGCAGATGGAGTGGTCAGGGACACGGTAGGTGCGCGGTGTGAGCGAGATGCCAGGGTCATAGTGGAAGGTGACGTGAGCCTGAGCACTGGCATACTCATGCGAAAGGGCACTATTATTATAGAAGGAGATGCGGGTATGAACACTGGCACGCTGCTATCGGGCGGCACTGTGGTTGTGCTGGGTGTTGCGGGCGAGTTTGCGGCTGCTGATATGCAGGCTGGCACCCTTATCATAACAGGGAAGAGTTCGGGGTACATGTGCGCCAATATGCGGGGCGGGACCGTGTTCGTTAAACGGGATGTTAAGGTGCTACCTCCTGCCAGACAGTGCCAGTTGTCAGATAGTGATCTGAAACTGCTGGTGGATGTGCTGGAAACCAATCGGATGGATGCAATGGGCTATAGGAAATACGGGGTTTGTTAAGATACGTGGTTTACTACATCCACTTAACAACAGATTTATCATAAAATGATTATTGAGCACAGCCAAACCACTTGCAGCTTTACTTAAAGTATATAAAGGTTCGAATACCCTATTACAAAGTAGTGATAATAATGGCCAGAATTGATGATCCTAAAAAAACAATTAAAATTGAGAATGTTGTTGCTTCTACCGCTATCGGTACCACTCTTGACCTTCCCAAGATCACACTGCAATTGGATGGTGCAGATTATAATAAAGAACGTTTCCCGGGTGTAGTTTACAGAACAAAAGAACCAAAAACGGCTGCCTTGATATTCGGAAGTGGTAAAATCGTATGTACTGGTGCCAAAAGTATAGATGACGTGCACAACGGCCTGAAAAAAGTTTTTTCCGAACTGAAGAGCATGGGTGTGGATGTTATGGACAATCCTGAGATCATAGTCCAGAATATTGTGGCATCAGCAGACCTAGGTGCTGTGCTGAACCTGAATGCCATAGCCATCGGGTTGGGACTTGAGAATATCGAATATGAACCCGAACAGTTCCCCGGACTGGTTTATAGGATCGCTGAACCAAAAGTAGTGATGTTGTTGTTTGGTTCTGGCAAGCTTGTGGTCACAGGCGGAAAAAAACCAATCGACGCAGATGCGGCAGTTGATAAAATAGTTGAAGAACTGGACGGCCTGGGACTGCTTTGAATACTGGATCATTTTTTCCCATCACTGATCATCATATGCACCTTGATCACAGGTGTCAGGGTGTAAAAGCCGCCAAAGCGTTCCAACGTGCTGGTGGCACACATATTTTTTTAGTTTCTAAACCTTCCTGGACCATAGGTGTGACAGTAGATCATCCTGACGATTACCACAAAGTGTTCGATGAGACCGTACACATGGCAGGAGAAGTGAAAAAGGTTGGTATAACTGCATTTCCCGTACTGGGGGTACATCCTGCCGCTATTACAAAGATGTATGGCAGGGTGGGACTTGAAAGGACTGTCGAACTCATGAAATCCGGTCTGGAACTGGCGGCAAAGTATGTGGAAGAGGGACAGGCAGTAGGCATGAAATCCGGGCGTCCCCATTATGAAGTGGAACCGGCATTGTGGGAAGCTTCGAATGAAATACTTCTGTATGCCATGGAACTGGCCAGGGATGCAGGCTGTCCCCTGCAGTTGCATACCGAGAGTGCCACACTGGAAAATATCAGGGAGATCGCTGATATGGCAAGGAAATCCGGCCTTACACCAGGAAAGGTTATCAAGCACTTTTCACCTCCTATGGTGGACGAATTTGCCAGGTGCGGCTTATGGCCCGGGGTGCTTGCTGGTAAGGGCATGATCAAGGAATCACTTACCCAGGGGGACAGGTTCATGATGGAAACCGACTATATTGACGACCCCGATCGTCCGGGTGCAGTGCTTGGACCAAGGACAATACCCCGCAAGACCCTGGCGTTAGCTGGTGAATGGGGGGATGATGTATTCTGGAAAATACACAAGGATAACCCTGAACAGATATATGGTGTGGAAATAGAACGTACCACAATCTAGATATAGAAGTTCAAACATACAAAAATCGAATTCCGATACTTGGTTTATAATTATCAGTAGAATATTTCAATAAAATATTTCAGGAGAATATCAATGGCAGCACAGTTAGGCGGTCAGCCAATTACGATACTTAGAGAAGGAACACAGAGGACTACAGGCAGCGAAGCCCAGAAGGGGAATATCATGGCGGCCAAGGTGGTCGCATCTGCCGTAAGGACAACCTTAGGACCAAAAGGCATGGACAAGATGCTGGTTAACTCGGCAGGTCAGGTAACAATTACCAATGATGGAGCAACCATCCTGGATGAGATGGACATTAAACACCCGGCAGCTAAGATGGTGGTGGAAGTGGCCAAGACACAGGACGACGAAGTGGGTGATGGTACCACATCAGCCGCCATATTGACAGGGGAATTGCTGGCTAAGGCGGAAGACCTGCTGGATATGGATGTGCACTGTACCACCATTACTGCAGGATATGCTTTGGCTGCAAATAAATCACATGAGATACTTGAAGGACTTACATCTGATATCTCAGGGGATGATGAAGATACTCTTATAAATATCGCAGGCACTGCCCTTACCGGCAAAGGTGCCGAATCTTCCAAGAATGTACTGGCACCACTGGTAGTCAGGGCAGTCAAATCCATTGTCAAGAAAGGAGTGGATGGTAAGGATACCGTGGATATTAAGGATATCCAGATAGAGCGCAGGGTAGAGGGCGAAATGGAGGACACCGAACTGGTGGAGGGCCTGATCATCGACAGGACACGAACTCACCAGAGCATGCCCAAACAAGTTCTTGATGCCAGGATCGCCATCCTTGCCACACCCATCGAGGTAAGGTCGATGGAATTCAAGAGTGAAATAACCCTCACAGGTGTGACCGAGCGGCGGGCTTTTATTGATCGTGAAGAAGAAATGATCAAGGAGGTTGTGGATAAGGTTATCAACAGCGGCGCAAACGCTGTGTTCTGCAAGAGAGGTGTGGATGAACTTGCACGCCATTATCTTGCCAAGGCTGGTATTTTTGTTATCCACAGGGTAAATTTCAAGGAATTGAAAAAACTGGCTGAGTGTACCAACGGCCGTATAATTACTAATCTGGATGAAATGACCCCCGACGACCTGGGCACTGCCGGTGTTGTGGAAGAGGTCATGGTTGGCAATGGCGAGATGATCTTTATCCGTGACTGCCCGGACAAGAAGATCATATCCATAATCCTGAGAGGCGGTACTGAGCAGGTAGTAGGCAACCTTGCAAGGGCCATGAACGATGCCCTCATGGTAGTAGGTGTTGTACTGGAGGACGGGCGCGTAGTTGCAGGCGGAGGTTCGCCTGAGATCGAACTGGCACTGCGCCTGAGGGAATATGCTGCCTCATTGAAGGGCAGGGAACAGCTGGCTGTGAATAAGTTTGCTGAAGCTATTGAGGTAATACCCAGAACCCTGGCAGAGACCAGCGGCCTTGATCATATCGACAAACTTGTGGAACTTAAGAGCAGGCACGAGGCAGGCGAGAAGTATGCCGGGCTTAATGTGTTTGCTAATGAAATAGAGGATATGAAAGCTGCGGGTGTTGTTGAGCCCCTGAAGGTCAAACTGCAGGCAATTGATTCGGCATCAGAGGCTGCCAGCATGATACTGCGTATCGATGATATAATTGCAGCAACCAAAGAACAAAAAGGACCGAAACAGGCACCAGGTCTTAAGGATTACGAAGTGTAAACATCAACAGAGAGGGCGAAACAGTTCTATAATTTATATTTTTTTTTATGATGGACCACATTTTCAGGACTGCATCTGCAATCCTCACAGAAGGCCCCATATGCGACCACTGTATGGGCCGTCTGTTCGCCAAACTCTCCACAGGTCTGACCAACGGCCAGAGAGGTGCGGCCGTAAAACTGGCACTTGCCATGGAGGCCGACCACACAAAAAGGGAAACTTCTGACGATTCCCTATTACAGGACCTGGCACCCAGCAGCGTCCATGCACGAAAAAGTCTGGGGCAGGACATACTGCAAGGAAGGTGCTGGGTCTGCAACGGCCTTTTTGAGCAGCTTGACCAATGGGCCGACCTGGTAGTTGATGCCCTTGCAGGATACGAGTTCGATACATTCCTTATCGGTACACGACCATCGGGACTGCTGCTTGAGAACGAAGAAATACTCTGGGCCGAATCAGGGACACAGTGGGCTGAACCCCTGAAGACAGAAATGAACAGGGAAGTGGGCAGGCGCCTGGAGAAACGGCTGGGTAAACAAGCGGACCTGAACCGCCCACATATCACGGCCCTGCTGGATATTGCAAAGGACGATGTAGAACTGGAAGTACGCTCACTGTACATATTTGGAAGGTACCGCAAACTCATAAGAGGCATTCCCCAGACCCGGTGGCCCTGCCGGGAGTGCAGGGGTAAAGGCTGCCTGCGTTGCAACTTTACCGGCCGCATGTACCCTGAATCAGTGGATGAGCTAATCAGACCCGAAGTCATAAAGGTCGCGGGTGCGAAAGATACCGTGTTCCATGGGGCTGGCAGGGAGGATATCGATGCCCTGATGCTGGGAGACGGCAGGCCATTCATAGTAGAGGCTGTGCAACCCCTTAAGCGGCATATTGATCTTACCAGGCTGCAGCACAGGATCAACCGTTATGCTGCCGGTAAAGTTGAAGTGCTGGGGCTGAAGTATGTTGAACACCCGGCTGTAGAAGCCATCAAACAGGCAAAAGCAGATAAAGTTTATAGATTAAGAGTAACATTTAGTGCAAAGATATCCGAGGAAAGTCTTATATCTGCCCTTGACATAATTGTTCGGGCACCGATAATGCAGAGCACGCCCACCAGGGTAGCCCATCGCAGGGCTGATCTGGTACGGGAACGAAAAGTGCATTATACAGATCTGGAAAAACTTTCACCAGATGGCCTGTCAGCCACGATCGTATTGGGCTGCCAGGGTGGATTATATGTGAAAGAACTGGTGTCAGGAGACGAGGGTCGCACAAAACCCAACCTTGCAGAGAACCTTGATGTAGAAGCAAAGATTACTGAACTTGACGTAATAAAAATTGAAGGAATAATCATTTAATATTTATCGGAGGATTGAACGTTGCCAAAATCACACGGTGAGAGAAGGAAGACCAGGTCTAAATTAAAGAAAAGCCCGCGAGAGAGAGGACTTAGCCCCATATCACGTGCCATCCAGGAATTTGAGATAGGACAGGCAGTCCATATAAAACTGGACCCCAGTGTACATAGGGGGATGGCAAACCCCAAGTTCCATGGCAAGACCGGAAAAGTGGTCGGACAGCGTGGCCGGGCATATATTGTCGCGGTCAGGGACGGGAATGCTATTAAGCAGGCGATCCTATACCCGGAACACCTGCGCCCACAGGTATAAATAATTGAATATTATGACCAGTATGTGGGTATAATTTATGATAGTAAAAGGAGTCATAAGTGAGGAAATGATCACTCTTGCAGAGGCAAAGGATATTCTGCTGGATATTAAAGATAAACGCACAGAAGAGGATATGGAACTGGGATATGAACTGAGAAGAGCCATAAACCATGCCGAGTTATTTTCCAGGACAGATGGTCCCAAATCCAGGGAGCTGGTGGAAAAATTGCTTGAACTTGAAAAAATGAAGCCGGAAATTGCGTATCGGTTAGCAGATTTTATACCCGCCACCTTTGATGAGATACGTTCAATATATGCAAAAGAGAGGTTTACCCTCACTGAAGAAGAAATCACTGCTATTCTAGACCTTCTCACCGATGCATATTGAAATATGGCTTTCAACAATATAAAACTTTATATGTAATCGGTATTATATAATTCTAAAAAAAGGATGCGTAGGGCTTCTTATATAGTATTTTGAAAATGTTGGATCATTAAGGTTGTGAGTGGATAAGTATGGTAACTAGGAAAAAACCTCAAAAGGAAGAGTGGGGATTGGTAATGGACTATTTGCCATATGGAAGTCCGGAAGATAACAGGCCTGTGTACCAAAAAAAACCACTGGTACAGGCTGTAGGTGATTCACATTTTGTACTAATGGAATTGATGCTTAAAGATGACATTGTCCCAAAAATGCAGGATAGAGTATACATTGGCGAAGGGGACCGGAATGTCATCGATCATGTCAAACGCAGGATCACTTATGATGAACTCACACACGGTTCACAAATGGAACTGCCATTCATCCTGGAAAAAATTATTCTTGAGAAGGAGTCTAAATATGTGGATTTCTTCAATGATGCATATCCCATTACTAACAGGCTTCACATGCTGGAACTCCTGCCCGGTATCGGCAAGAAATTGATGTGGGCGATCATAGATGAACATAAAAAAGGAAAATTCCTGAACTACAATAACCTTGTCGAGCGGGTTAAAGGTCTTCATACGCCAGAGAAATTGATAGTCCAGAGGATCATCGATGAGTTGAAGGACGAAAATATCAAATACCGCCTTTTCACAACGCCTGCCAAAAACCGCCACCATAAATGAAGCCAAAACATGGACAGCATTTTCTTATAGACCAGCGGGTCCTTAACAGGATTATCGGATTTGCCGGGTTAACGAAGGCCGATACCGTACTTGAGATCGGCGGTGGAACAGGTAACCTTACATTGAAGCTTAAAGAGGCAGCAGGCAAGGTCATAGTCATTGAGCTTGACCGGCAACTAGCTGTTGGACTTACACATATTACCAGGGATTCCAATGTTACGGTATTACAGGGAGATGCACTGGAAATCCCGCTGCCCGGTTTTAATAAAGTGGTTGCAAACCTTCCCTACCAGATATCATCAAAGATCACATTCAGGTTGCTAAGGCATTCTTTTGATCTTGCAGTCCTTATGTACCAGCTTGAATTTGCAAACCGCATGCTTGCTTCACCCGACACTCCTGACTATAGCCGGCTTTCTGTGATGACCCAGTACTTTGCAAGGATCGAACTGCTGGAAACGGTACCATCTTCTGCTTTTAAACCCCAGCCTGCTGTCAGGTCTGCAATATTGAAACTCACACCCAGGGAACCGCCCTACCATGTCAATAATATTAATTTTTTCGAAAAGTTCCTGAAGGCCGTATTCGGACAGCGTAGGAAGATGTTGAGAAATTCCTTACGCCTGGCAGCACCAATGCTGGGTATCGCACCTGAAAACCTAAAAGAGATAGATCAAGGGATACTGGAAATGCGCCCCGAATCCCTTACCCCTGAAGAACTTGCCGGACTGGCAAACAGGATTCAGGCAGGCACATGACTTCTATAACTTACAGGGATAAAACCATACAACTGGTGCCCCATGTCTATGAACCGGCAGAGGATAGTTTCCTGCTGGTTGATGCATTACTTGAAAATATTCAAAATGGTGACCGTGTACTTGAAGTGGGGTGCGGTTCAGGAATAGTATCTGTCTTTGCCAGTGATATTGCTTCAATGGTGGTTGCAACTGATCTTAATCCCCATGCTTTGGGATGTGCAGCAGGTAATGGGGTAACTGTGATCAGGACCGACCTGTACGCAGGGTTGAAAGGCACCTTTGACCTGATAGTTTTCAATCCCCCCTACCTGCCCACATCCAAAAACGAGCGCCTGGGTGGATGGGATGACCTTATGCTTGACGGTGGGCCTGACGGGAGGAGGACTATTGCATGTTTTCTTGAAGGAATATGGAAACTTTTATCCCCGGGCGGGCGGGTGCTCTTGCTGGTTTCATCACTTACGGGTGTCAGTGAGGTTAGCAGATTGATGCAGGATGCCGGCCTGGCTGCGGAACCTGTGTCAGAGTCCAGGCACTTTTTTGAACAACTGATTGTACTAAAAGGGAGTAAATATACTACATCGCAAGTATAATTTGGAACTTTATATGACTGCCACAGAGCTCACAGAGAGGAGTTTGGGGTGGAAAAAGCATCTCTGTGCTTTTTGTGGCAGAAAGTTACAAAAAACAGATACGGTTTAGTATAGATATACCTGGACATATGATCTTATTATAAAATCTGAGATTGTTTGAAATCCTTTGATTTGAGATTGTCGGAAAAGCCTTATTTTCGAATATTTCAGCTTTACTGTATAAACTTGACCGGGCGCAGCATAGTGATTTAGGTTAAACAATATTTCTGGAAGTTTCAATTTAGGCGCTTTTCAGGTACTTTTCCGACAATCTCTGATTTAGATTTTTCCATCAAATAAAACCTATTTTAGTATCCACTTCAAATCTAAGGGTATTTTAAAAATTATTAGACAGGATTAACAGGATCGACAGGATACGAGGCAACATTAATATCCTGTAAATCCGGTCAAAATACCATGCTTTTTGAAATGGATACCTATTTTACTTATAATAGCTTCATTAATGCTTTTAATAAATTTATAAATCTTATCTCCAAATCCCAATACATTTAACCAATCATCATATCCATGATCCAAACCTACTCGGCTATATGGGCTTGTATTTGTATATATTCCCTCTTCGATTTCGTAAAAGTTTCTAAAAAGCGTTTGGTAACTGGAATAATTATTTGCACCTTCTATTGACTTGAAGCGTCGATTGTTGTTATAATTAGCTTCCATTGTTGAATACCAACTTTCTAATTTGTTGTTAGTTTTAGGTATTCGAACATCATCCATGAAATGAGTTAGATTGGGAAAATATGCCATTCTCTACAAACCGTAATCTCGTGGCCAATAGCCAGACACCTGTTAAATCAGGGCTGTAACATGTTAAATTGCCGGAGGGTCGTAAGAGCGAGGGTGGTAGTCTAAGTTTGCCGGACAATACCGTAAGATTTGTAGACTACCGCTCTCAGCCTACGTTCAACGAATATATTAAAACACCCAATATAAGCAGTGGGTGCACTTATCCTATATACGAGATTATAACATAATTAATTTTTTTAGGGTTTTTCAGTTTAGATTTTAAAAAGAGCCTCCTAACTGTTTAATGGAAACATCTCCGAATTTACAGAGAAGGTGGCCTCCTATTTAAAAAATATACAGCTGATAGTAATCCTATAATAAATAATAATGTTCCAAATCCGGAAGTCTTTTTCTCCGCAGATGAATTAGTTGAGATAGTATCCAACAATGTTTCATTTGTTATATTTGAGCTTGTTGAAAGTGGAGCAATGTCTACCTGAATAGTTACTTATTATTTACTGGGACTATTCTAAAAACCGCAGAGAGCGCGGAGGCACGCAGAGAAAAACAACACATCTTTGCGCCTCTATGCGTCCTCTGCGGTGAATCTTTTTTGCCACGATCCATTTATTCAGAATAAATTACAAAGTCTCCCATTCTATCTACTGATATGCATTTTCCATCAACGAAGGATATAGCATTTCTACGATTGTCTCAAGGTTTTGTATATCCTCGATATTATATCTTACGAGTGTGTCCAGCGCTGCCTAGCTGCCACGTTTGTACTGGTACCACAATTGCACTGCATCGAAACCTGACAGACCAGTAGTTTCGCCAGACCTTGAAAGTCCCAGCTTGGTCTCGATACGTTTTGGCCCCCCGGTCAGGCCCAGCCTGCGAAGGGGATACAGCAGGTCGATATGAAGCTGGTCGAAATTGATACCGGGCAGATGTTGCTCAATAAAGGGCAGGTCGAACCGTGCCCCGTTTAAGGTGACAATGACCTTGCACCCTTTTAAAGCCTGTGGGAAATCTTCCAGGTCGATACCGTTAATAAACACCTTTGTTCCATCGCTGCCATGTACACCGATCATAGTTATCTCATCATAATTTTGGGACAGTCCGGTGGTCTCAATATCCAGGAAAATGGTATTTTCCCTGAATTCCCTGTATGCCCGCCAGTGCTCCTTTTTGGGCAGGTTATTGGCAAAGTATGTGTGGCCGGGCATTTAGCTTCTCTTTTGATGTGCTGATACCTTCCAGTATTTGTTTAAGTTTTGATTCCGGCAGTCCGGCACGGTGGGGCTCTTCCCATGCCTACCAGTACCTCAAGCTACATGGAACAGTGTGGGGATTTTTAGGTGTTAAATAGATTATGGATGTGATGTAGGTCCGGCCACCCTCATATTTCAATGATCCCCAGATCCAGTACAAGCGACACAAGTATAGCGATAACCGAAAACGCAAAGATAACAAGATAATTCAACCGCTCCTTGGACACAGAAAGACTCCACATAACATAATTCAATCCCTCAAAATCCTCTTCAGTGAGAGGTTCACGGGTTTCTATCTTCTCAAGTAACCCCAGGTTCCTTATCACCCCGAACCTGCGCTTACCAATGTGATAACGGTGTGCAAAGAACCACAAGTACCCTAACACTCCCAGATACCACAATACCCGTGCATAAAAATCCCCGTAATGGTCGGCAATTATCACCAGTCTGAGAAGTAGTGCTGAAATAAGCCCTACCCAGAAATACATTTTTATTACAGAGATCCGGTACCCTTTGGGTATCTTCACTTTGGCCCGGTCAGATTCAAACTCCTTCATAAGAACACCATACCATTATCCATCGAAAAAGGTAATATTAAAGGTTCTCCCTAGCACCAGGAGACTTATCAATTTATTCTGGAAATGCTATACTTGACTATATAGTTTGCGAAATACTTAATTAGCGATCTTAATAACTATATCCCACAGCACTGCTACGGTTTGGTGTGCCGTCGCAACTTTTAACATATTTTCCAGAACGGGCGGCCAAAATCCAAACTATGTGGTCGCAGGTCGCCAGAACTCTACTTTGTTCGTAACTGGCGACGAAACTAACACGATTTTTCCAATGTTAGTTTCAATTGAGTTTGAGTTTTCTTAGAAAGGTGGTCGCCTTGCGTATAGTTCCCAAGAAGCCATTCTACTTGATGGATTTATTTCACTTTGTCCCTCAAAATGATTTAATTTAATTATCTCATTTTTACTAAATAATTCCTTCATTTCTAATTCAGAAAAAAAGTGATGTGGCATATATCCATCAATATCATCGGTATTAATTTTAGTATTTGGTTCTATTTCTTCACCCGTTTGAAATTTTGGGTGTTTTGTTGATATTACCACTAAAAATAAATACCCTCCTTTCTTCAATACACGATACATTTCAGAGATTGATTTTTTTATATCAGCAATTTTTCCATGCTGTATCACTTGATAGCATACAATTCCATCAAAATACTCATCCTCATATGGAAGTTTAGTCATATCACATAATCTAAATTCATTACCAACTAAAATTTCTTTAATAATTTTCAAAGCATCTTCAGAATTATCACAACCATATACTTCAAAATTTTCTTTCACCAAAAGTGTTGTGTGCCTTCCAGTGCCACAGCCTAAATCAAGAATTTTTTTCGATCCATTTTCATTAAAAAATTTGATGGCATCCAATACTTTCCCAGAAGGTTCGTTTTGTACTATTCCCTTTTTTTTATACAATGTATTCCAATCTTTCATAATATAATTTGAATAAACTTTATTTTTTATAAATACTTCCATGGGCAACCTCATAAATTCCTTTGTTTGATTGCACTCCGTGCTTTATGAAATGAAAACTCAAAGTTACAGACCCCGGACCAGAGGACCAAGGGCATCAGAAAGTATGCTCATTGTCTGGCATCTCTTTCAATTCAGAGGGAGTCCACATCTTCTTTAGGCACAAGTAAGTAATTTAAGACCAAACAAAAGCATTAATAGTCAAAAAATAATGATAAAATCAAAAGGTATCACAATCGCACTGCATCGAACCCTGAAAGACCAGTGGTTTCGCCAGACCTTGAAATTCCCAGCTCGGTCTCGATGCGTTTCAGCCCCCCGGTCAGGCCCAGCCTGTGAAGGGGATATAGCAGGTCAATGTGAAGCTGGTCGGAATTGGCACCGGGCAGATGTTGCTCAATAAATGGAAGGTATAACCGTGCCCTGTTGAAGGTGACAATGACCTTGCACCCTTTTAAAGCCAGTGGGAAATCTTCCAGGTCGATGCCGTTTATAAACACTTTTGTTCAATCGCTGCCATGTACTCCGATCATGGTTATCTCATCATAATATGTGGAAAGTCCGGTGGTCTCGATATCAAGGTAAATGGTATTTTCCCTGAATTCCCTGTATGACCACCAGTGCTCTTTTTTGTAGAGGTTACTCGTAAAGTATGTGTGGTCACGGGCATTTAACTTTCATTTTAATGTGCTGATACATTCCAGTATCTGTTT
>Ga0255420_10106_pt1 | contig 17371 bp, 18 predicted proteins | sample ANMaggSeSYBR02I3_FD_182630 | JGI IMG/M metagenome (GOLD analysis project Ga0255420, IMG submission 182630) | Sediment cell enrichment communities from methane seep in Santa Monica Basin, California, United Staets - ANME aggregate JGI... | ecosystem: Environmental > Aquatic > Marine > Cold seeps >...
TGTCTTTTTGTTCCATTTGAACCATCAGTCCAGATCGAAATTTTAACCCGCAACACGGCACGATCTCATAATCCTGTTAAGTAGTAAAGAGGCTGTCCAGTAATTCAAAATCAGAAGAAAAAGAAGATGGATTAAGGCTTTAAATCGAAAAGGAAGCAAGAGAAATCTTACTGTAAGTGATTGTTGAACAGCCTCTATAGTGCAAAGAAACTTATACCATCAACGAAGGAACAGAAGAGCATTTTAGAATTATTTGATTGTGGTTATCTGGGAGAAGGTAGCGACCTGAGATCAATCGGTATAGAGAGTGTTTAAGAACAGACTCTAAAACAGAGGAGGTTTACTGCTATTGTTTTTATTTTAAACTGACGAAGATGGGTTATAACTTTAGTAAAATTACTATAATACCTTTTTGACTAGCAAGAAATAGATATTACTCTATTTGACTCTGCCTGGCCACACAGAACCTGCAAAGGGCTTCATCATTATCCTTCTGCTTATCCTTAACAGGACAGTAATAATCGTCCCCGATCTTTTCCACAAAAAACCCGCCAGGGAAAGGCGTACCTTCAGGATGGGGCGGTGTTTTGGTTATGAAGATATTGTAAAGAGCACATAAATGGTACAGCACAGTCATATCATGTGCCTGGAAAGTATCTTCAGTATCAATATTTTCAAGCTTTTCTTGGAAACTTTCTATAAATTCAATGAACTGTTCTTTATCAAGTATCTGGTTATGGGAATGTGTTTTAGCAATGATTGCTTTAAAATTTGAAATAAGTTGTTCAGCCATCTTTTCCCTGAACACTTTTTTATATTTAGGGGGGAGGTACTTGCATTCCTTCTCCAATTGAACCTGTATTTTCATCAGGTCAAAAACAGTATATGCTGAGAGTTCTTTATTAAGTTTTGATAACAGGGTCTGCTGGTCATGGACAGATTCATGTAGTTCATGGACACTTTCCAGTTTCTTGAATGCAGACGCTGCCATAGTAATGCATCAACCTTTACGTTTTAGTACTTCAATTTCACAGTCCGGCCTTCCCACATACACTTCGTTTGAATTAAGGAAAATACCATGTTCGACCACTCCGGTACAATTGGATAATTCCCAAGCAAGCTGTCCAGGGTCATTGATCATACCAAAATCAACATCCACCACAAAATTACCGTTGTCAGTGATCACTGGTCCGTCTTTATGTACCGCCATACGTAACAGTGGCTTACCTTTTAGTTCCCTGACCTGGCACTTGACCAATTCCAGGGCCTGCGGCATGACTTCCAGGGGTACATAGTGGTCCAGCACTTCAACTACTTTGGTCCGGTCAACAAGTACTACGAACAGACTGGCTGAAGCTGCGATGATCTTTTCATTGGTATGGGCGGCACCTCCACCTTTAATTACACACAGGTTCGCATCAACCTGGTCCGCACCGTCTATGGCGATATCCACAACCGGGTCCTGTGCAAGGGAGGTAAGCGGTATGCCATGCTCAATTGCCAGCATTTGTGACTGGTATGACGTAGGAACACCTCTGATGTCCAATCCCTGTTTTACTTTGTGTCCAAGTGATTCAATTGCAAAAGCAGTGGTCGACCCTGTACCAAGACCCACTACCATTTTGTCCCGGACAAGATTTGCAGCATATTCACCAACAGCTTTTTTTTCACTTGTATTGGATTTTTCAGTTCTGTCTTTCATTTGAAATAACATTAAACCCTAATGTTCCAAGTATCTTTTGGAATATCCCACTTTTCCTGGTATCACTCAACTTTCGGAGTACATTATACTCTGAATGTTGAATGGACACCCTATTATATCATTCGAATCCAAAAAGGACGATCAGCTATTATATATTCAGGTGGGGTCAATTCCTGCATGATCGTGCTGTCATCCTATGACAGGACCCGGTTACAGAAACCTGGACCTATAAGTGAAGCTGGAAAACTTATTAAAATATCACACATACCAGTACTTGTGGTGAAAAAATGATAATACCCGAACATGAACGATCCTCTGAACCCCTGATCGGTGAAAATGTGATAAAACACCCTGATATGATCAGGGCTGTTGAATGGGTTCTCACCGAATATGAACCCCCAAAGCGGGAGATATGCATCTTCGTTCCGTGTTCAAAAGCAAAGCCATATCATGAAAGTCCTTCCCACAAAATGTTTGACAGTATTATATTCAGGCATCTCACTCATGACCAGGTCCACGTAGTGGTATTTGGTACCTGTGGTGTAACGCCCAGGGAACTGGATACCGAATATCCGTTCATGGATTACCATTTCATGCTGGGACGGTGTGACGTACCAAAAGTTAAAAGGGAATTCCACAAGTTAGAGAGCCAGAGACTGGCTTGTTATCTTGAGTTGACGAAGCAGCATTACAGACACAGGATAGCGTATTGTCTGGGAGATTTTAGGTTGGCCATGGAAAAAGCAGTGGAACTTAGCCAGGTCAAGGTGGATATTGTACCAAAACCCGGAACAATGGAAAAACTCCATAACCCTGACTTGAAATTCAGTTTCGGAAGTCTTCATCATCAGGAATACCAGAGGGATCTCGATGAAGCTATATGCCGGGCGGCAGACCTGGATACTTCAAATGATACGGCAACAGATGTTCAAACAACAAATGTTCCGGTAACAGATGATTCTGATTGGTATATTGTATGATCATGGAAAAATATACAATTGATTGCTTTTTTGCTAATAAAGTGAAACGGTGGGTGGTTGTGGAGGCAGATCCTGTGTCTGTCAGGTCTGTGAAGATATTTGAGCAACGTCCTTGTGAGGAGAATATAACCCTGCCAGTAGCCTGTGATCTGCAAAGATATTTCATGGGAGAAAACGTAGATTTCTCATCCTATAGTGTGGACCTATCTGGTTTTACACAATTCCAGCAGGAAGTGCTTACTGCCACAAGGTCCGTCCGCCGGGGTACTTGTATTACCTATTCCCGGCTTGCCAGTATGATCGGCAGGCCAAAAGCAGTAAGGGCCATAGGAAACGCCCTTGGGTTGAACAGTGTGCCTGTAATTATCCCATGTCATCGCATAATCTCAAAACATGGGCCTGGCGGCTATTCCCTGGGAGTAGGACTTAAACTGGAATTGTTGAGGCTGGAATCTATCGAATTCTGAATGCCTACCCTGGCTGTTCCACTTCGGGTGGTGTAACATTGAACCGGTACATGTAGGTCTTACGCTACGCTATAAATTCCTGGAATAAATTGAGATTAACAATCCTGGCATCACCCCGGCTCTTGCTCTAAGTGTAATCGGTACACTTGACTGGCTGGTCAAGGCCAGGCACATAATACGCGAGGTGGAACATGACATTCAGAGTAAATTTTATATATGCGCTTAAAAATGCGGAAATATGAATATAACTTTTAGGTTAAATCTATTGCGATGATTTTATCATCTAATTTGATTTAATAGACTTTGGTGATTAGGTTTGGACATGAGAAAAAGAAAGTATCATCATTTTCCCCTTTATGATGTTGATTTTACCCAAAAGTACAGTTTTTGGGCTGACCTTCCATATCTTGTAGAAACATTTGCAGGAATGAATAACAAATCCGGGTCATTCAAATTGATAGGGAATAAAGGGGAAACCCTGGATACAAAACGAAATATTTCCATTGATATCGCTGAAGCAAATATAGATTTCGTACCATTGACCAATCAAAGCCTGAAAAATATAATGTTGGACATTGATCAGGATGGTACCATTGATTTCAGGTTTCGGATACTTTATTCGCACCTGAATAAAAAATACAACCGCATCGCCACAAGAGGCGATACATTCCTGGTCAGGAGTGAACTTGCAGATGGTATTTTAATATTGAAGGTACACCTGGCGGATGGTCCCGGGCATTCAACCTGTAATGAGGTTGCCGATACTATAGTAGACGAGATTGATCGGAGTAATAAATAATAATCATCTATATCCATGATGGATTAGCCACCTGCTATTGGAATTAATACTGTAAAACCGAATAATTTATCTACCTATATGTTCAATGAGAGAAGTGAATTTCAGACATACTTATCTAAGATGATGAATTACTTCAAAAAAACAGGAATTTATGTATTGTTATATAGCAGATACAACGATGTTTATCCTTAGAATATAATATTAAGGACAATTCTATAATATATATTAGTGGTTGAATAAAACTCTTCAAAACGGTGGAAATAATATGACAAAGGCCGATATTTTATCTCAGATCAAGAAAGCCGAAGAAGATACAAGGACAATGATATCTGAGGCAAATGAAGCTAAAGCTAAAAAAATCTTCGAAGCAAAGAACCAGTCAAGGGAATTGATCAATGAGGCAAAAAACGAGAGTGCAACAATTGCTGACCAGGAGATTTCCCAGGCAAAAGAAAAAATAAAATCCGAAAAAGAGAAAATGTTAAAAGAGGGGGTTGCTGCTGCAGAGTCAATAAAATCAAAGGCAAATAGCAATGTAGCAAAAGCCACACAATATCTCGTGGAACAATTTGAGAGGAGCATACATGCTTAAAGCCAAAAAGGTTTCAAAAGTATTAATTGTAGGCAATAAGGAAATATTGCATCCGACTGTGGATATCTTACATTCAATTCAATGTATACATGTGGAAGATTTCACAGGGGACGATTCATTTCTTACAATTGGCAAACCTGGTGAAGCGGCATCAGATGCCTCCAACAAATTGGTTAAGCTACGATCCATTACAAATTTTCTAGGTATAACACCAAAACATTCTGATAAGCTTTACAATGAAGATACGATTTTAAATGAACTTGATGCAAAATTAGAAGAGCTTGATTCAGCTGTCAACGATTTATTAGATCGAAAAAATGAACTTGGGAATGAACTAAAGAATATAGACGATTCCATTTTCGTGCTGGAACCTCTTTCTTTACTCCCACTGGACCTTGAGTTTTATAGGGGTTATAGTTCAATTATTTCCATCACAGGCTATATCCAGGGTGAAATTCCTGAAATTGAACAAGATATAAGGAATATTACAGCAAATTATGAACTGTTATCATCACCCCATGACAAGAGAAATGTTATCACCTTATTTGTGCCTGTCGAACACCAGCAGCAGGTCACTGACATTCTTGAAAATTATTACTTTAATGATATCCATGTACCTGAATTAGAGGGAAATCCCGGAAAGATTATGGCCGGAATGCAAAACAGGAAAGAAGACATACAACTTGATCTAACTTCACTTGAAGATGAAATTGTCGATCTCAAAGGCAAATACATGGATTTCATCCTTGCTTCAGATGAGATATTATCGATCACTACAGAAAAAGCAGAAGCACCATTGCATTTTGCAACATCTGAGAGCACTTTTATTATTGATTGCTGGATCGCTGATGACAAGTTCCACGAGGTAGAAGATACCCTTATGAAAAATTTCAATGGCAGTGTGATGATCTCCAAACTGGATGCGGAAAAAGAAGAGATCGAATCCAGTACCATTCCGGTAGAATATGATAATCCCGGACTGGTCAAGCCTCTTGAAACGATCATGGACTTATATTCCAGACCACTCTATAAGGAAATCGACCCATCAGTTATTATTTTCTTCACATTCCCATTATTCTATGGTCTCATGCTTGGAGATATCGGATATGGCCTGGTACTCTTTACACTGGGAATGATAGGCAGGGCAAAGATTAAGACCGGCGGTCTGAGACCACTGGCAACACTGCTTGTCTATTGCAGTATAACTACAACAATATTTGGTATACTGTTCGCAGAAATATTCGGTTTCCATGTATTCGGGCACCATAGCATTGTGGCAGTACTGTTTGGTGAACACAGTGCCCTTGGTGGGATATTCTATAACTTCCATGCCCTGCCTATCCTTGATAGACTTGGCAAGGACGATATACCCATACTTTTGATAATATCAGCACTTATCGGTGTTGTGCACCTGAACCTGGGATTCATTCTTGGTTTCAGGAACGAAGCCGTCTCACACGGTATAAAAACTGCGGTGCTGGAAAAGATAAGCTGGATAGTACTGCAACTGGGAATCGCCATATTTGCTCTTGCAGCACTGGGATATATTCCCGTTGTTGGTAAGACTGGCGGAATTATCATATCAGTGATAGGTGTTGTGATGCTCATTGCAGGTGAGGGCGGGGCAGCAATACTTGAACTGCCTTCAATTCTCAGTAACACCCTGTCATATACAAGATTGGCCGCCGTGGGTCTGTCTTCTGTAGGTATTGCATATGCAATAAATTATATTGTGACAAATTTGCTCTTTCCGGAAGGGGGAATTTTCATAATAATTGGAATTATTGTGCTCCTTATCGGACACACTGTTAACACCGTGCTTGGTGTCGTAGCACCGGGACTGCATGCATTAAGGTTGCAGTATGTAGAATTCTTTACAAAATTCTACAATGGCGGTGGTCGTAAATTTAATCCATTCGGATATAATCGAAAATATACAGAGGTAAAATAAATGGTAGATATTAGTATAGCAGACGCAACCGTAGAGCAGATACTTGCGAATCAAAAGGGACTTATAGCCATTGGTGCAGGTCTGGCAGTAGGACTGTCCGGTATTGCTTCAGGTATTGCAGAAAAGGATATTGGCGCAGCCGCTGTCGGTGCAATGGCAGAACGAGAAGAACTGTTCGGAAAGGGCTTGATCCTGACCGTTATCCCGGAGACTATTGTTATCTTTGGATTGGTTGTTGCCATATTGCTGCTCTTCCTGTAAGACTATTTACCCGTCAGCGGGAGATTGGACATGGGACTTGAAAATGTTGTAAATGATATCCTGGAACAGGCTAGAACAGAAGTAGCTTCTATTGAAGCTGAGGTACAGGATGAAGCTGCAGCAATAATCAACAAAGCAAAAAATGAAGCTAAAAAGATTTTAGCTGACAGCAAGACCGAAGTAGAGGCGAATATCCAGAGAAGACTCAACCAGGAAAAATCAAGTGCGCAACTTGAGATCAAGAGATCTGCATTGAATGCTAAAAAGGATGTCTTGGACAGTGTATATCAGTCGGCCAGAGAAGCTATCTCATCATTGCCACCAGACAAGAATGCATCTATGTTGAAAGCAATTCTTGATGAGCATGGAAGTGACGGCATCAGGGTATATTCAAATACAAGGGATGCAAAGCTGGTTCGGGAATTAACAGACCTTACCTTTATGGGTGAGATTGACTGTATTGGCGGACTGATCATCGAAAATGATGACGGTTCGGTACGACTGGACTACACTTACGACAGGATCCTGGATGATGTGTCGGAACAAACACTAAAACCTGTATCAGACATACTCTTCGGATGAGGTATTAAGATGTTCTTTAATCGCCGGGGCAGTAAAAAGTATGCATATATTACAGCCCGGGTCAGGGCTATGAAGAGCAAGCTGATCCAGAGGGAAGTTTTTCCAAAGATGATGAATATGGACCTTGCTGAGATCACACGTTTTATCGGTGAGTCGGAATATAAACAGGATGTGGATGAACTTGCCCAAAAATACAGCGGCATAGACCTCGTAGAGCATGCCCTCAATCAGAATCTTGCCCGGACGTACAGGAAACTATTACGAATTTCCCAGGATGAGCCACATTATCTAATCACAGAATACCTGAGGTGCTGGGATATCTGGAATATAAAAACCATCCTCAGGGGAAAATATTACGAAGCTCCTCTTGAAGAGATACAGGAGGCTGTGGTAGCGGCAGGCCAACTTGGATATCGTCAACTTGTCTCAATTGCCAGCATGGAGTCAATTACTGATATTAAGGTTGCTCTTGAAAATACCCCATATCATTCTGCTATTTCCGATTACCAGGGCGGAATGCTGTCAACTGTCGAGAACAATCTGGACAAGTTATATTATTCCAGAATACTTTCTTCAATGGGAAAATCCAAGGGTGAAAAGTTAAGCCTGAAATTCATCAGGACCGAAATTGACCTTAAAAACCTTAAGACTCTTTTCAGGACTAAAAAAGCAGACCTTCCAAAAGATGAGATAATGGAACTGTTAATACCTGGCGGAGCTGAACTGAAAGATGGAGATCTACGTCGAATGGTCTCTCTTTCATGGCCGGATTTCATTAAAAGCCAGGAAGATTATTCATATTGGTCTGCGCTTTCAGAAGTAATCAGTGAAGATATGCCCTCGCTTATGGATGTAGAAGCAGAACTGGACAAATATGCAATGAAATATTCATCAAAAGTATCGCATTATTATCCACTATCCATTTTACCTATTTTTGATTATATAGTCCGGAAGAATAATGAAATAAACAATCTTAGAACGATAGCCAGAGGCAAAGAATCTGCATTGTCCGATGATATCATAAAGAAACACTTGGTGATGTGATATGGAGATAGCAGTAATTGGAAGCAGTGAATTTACTCTTGGCTTCAGACTTGCCGGTATAAGAAATATCCATGAAACAAATGGAAAGGATGAATTGATACCCACAATTCAGAATATACTTAACGACAGGGAAATTGGAGTATTGGTTATACATAACGATGATCTGGCCAGTTTGCCTGAGAATTTCCAGAACATGCTGGATGACCTGGTTACACCCACGACAATTGCACTGGGTGGTGCAGGTGAAAGTTCAAATTTAAGAGATAAAATAAAACAAGCAGTAGGTGTTGATCTGTGGAATTGAAAGGAGAGATTTATAGAATATCAGGACCAGTGGTTACAATCCAGGGCATCAATACCCGGATGTTTGATGTGGTCAAAGTAGGACATGAACGTCTGATGGGAGAAGTTATCGGGATCGAAAGGGACCGGTCCATTGTCCAGGTATATGAAGAGACGGCAGGTGTCAGGCCAGGAGAACCTGTAGAGAATACGGGTATGCCACTTTCCGTTGAACTTGGACCCGGCCTTCTTGAGAGTATATATGATGGGATACAGCGTCCTTTGCCCCTTCTCAGGGACAAGATGGGAGACTTTATTGAGAGAGGAGTTACGGCAGATGGCCTGGATCATGAGAAACTCTGGGAATTTAAATCAACTGCCAAAGCAGGAGATGCAGTTTCCGGCGGCGATGTGATCGGAACAGTCCAGGAGACCATTAATGTGGAACATCATATAATGGTCCCACCCAATGTATCAGGTACTATTGATGAGATCAAGGACGGGAAGTTTAAAGTGGTTGATACGATTTGCACATTGACCGACGGTACCGAAATTCAAATGATGCAGAAATGGCCTGTAAGGATGCCTAGACCGGTGAGTAAGAAACTGACGCCGAATATCCCACTTATCACAGGTCAGCGAATTCTTGATGGATTGTTCCCTGTGGCCAAAGGTGGTACAGCAGCTATCCCGGGTCCATTCGGTAGCGGTAAGACCGTCACCCAGCAGCAGCTTGCAAAATGGAGCGATACCGAGATCGTGGTCTATATCGGCTGTGGTGAAAGAGGTAATGAGATGGCTGATGTGCTCACAGAGTTTCCTGAACTGGAAGACCCGAAGACCGGCCGTCCCCTGATGGAGCGTACCGTGCTTATCGCCAATACCAGTAATATGCCTGTGGCAGCCAGGGAAGCCAGTGTATATACCGGCATCACTATTGCCGAATATTACAGGGACATGGGATTCGATGTATCACTGATGGCTGACAGTACCAGCAGGTGGGCCGAAGCTATGCGGGAAATTTCATCCAGGCTGGAAGAAATGCCTGGTGAGGAAGGGTATCCTGCATACCTGTCAGCCCGGTTGAGTGAGTTCTATGAAAGGGCAGGCAGGGTGGAGTCACTTGGAGGGCTTGACGGTTCCATTACTATCATTGGTGCGGTCTCACCACCGGGTGGTGACTTCTCAGAACCGGTCACGCAGAATACGCTGCGTATTGTCAAGGTGTTCTGGGCACTGGATGCAAAGCTGGCCCAGAGGAGGCATTTCCCGTCTATTAACTGGCTGAGCAGTTACAGTCTGTACACTAAGGGACTGGCTGACTGGTATAATGATAATGTATCCCCTGAATGGGTAAAACTAAGGGATAATGCTATGGACCTTCTCCAGCAGGAATCAGAATTACAGGAGATCGTGCAATTGGTTGGTTCGGATGCACTGCCTCCCGACCAGCAATTGACTCTGGAGATCACAAGGATGATAAGGGAAATATTCCTGCAGCAGAATGCTTTCCATCCCGTTGATACCTTCTGTCCGATGGACAGGCAGTACAAGCTCCTTGATACTATCCAGAAATTCGCAGATAAGGCAAGTGCAGCACTTGATTCCGGTGTTTCGATGCAGGACATTGTCAAACTGGAATCCAAGGATGAACTTGGAAAGGTAAGGTTTGATGACGATTTCGAAGGTGCGCTTAAAAAGGTAATAGATAAGATGGAAAATGAGTTCGATTCCCTGAAGAGCGAAGACTATTCCGCCACAGCAAATGCAGAGGAGGCTGAGCAAATTGACTAAGGAATACAAGACCATTACAGAGATCTCAGGACCGCTTATTTTCCTGGAAAAGACCGAACCTGTAAGTTATGGTGAACTGGTAAATATCAATCTGCCCGACGGTTCCACAAAGAGGGGACAAGTACTGGATACTTCCCATGATACAGTTGTCGTGCAGGTTTTCGAGGGTACAGGCGGCCTGAACAGGGAAAGCGGTGTCAGGTTCACGGGGGAGACTATTAAACTTGCTGTGTCTTCTGATATGCTGGGCAGGATACTTTCAGGGAGCGGTGACCCTCTTGACGGCGGACCCCGTATCATTCCCGAGGACAGGCTGGACATAAACGGTGCAGCCATTAACCCTTTTTCCCGGTTACCTCCAGAGGATTTCATCCAGACAGGTATCAGTACTATTGACGGTACAAATACACTGGTAAGGGGACAAAAGCTTCCTATTTTCTCAGGTTCAGGTCTGCCCCATAATGAGATTGCCCTTCAGATTGCAAGGCAGGCTAAAGTGCCAGGCAGTGAAGAGGAGTTTGCTGTGGTCTTTGCAGCTATGGGTATTACCAATGAGGAAGCCCAGTATTTCATGGCCGACTTTGAGAGGACAGGTGCACTTGAGCGGGCAGTGGTGTTCCTGAATCTGGCAAACGATCCGGCTGTGGAGAGGTTGATCACTCCGAGGATGGCACTTACGGCAGCCGAATACCTGGCATATGAGCACGATATGCATGTGCTGGTAATCCTGACCGATATCACCAACTATTGTGAAGCATTGAGACAGATGGGAGCAGCAAGGGAAGAAGTACCTGGCAGGCGTGGTTATCCCGGTTACATGTACACCGACCTTGCCAGTTTGTATGAACGGGCAGGCGTGGTAAAGGGCAGGAAGGGGTCTGTGACACAGTTCAGTATCCTGAGCATGCCCGGTGATGATATCACTCACCCGATTCCTGATCTTAGCGGTTATATTACCGAAGGCCAGATAGTCATTTCAAGGGAACTTCATATGAAGGGTATATATCCACCTGTCAATGTGCTGCCGTCACTGAGCAGGCTGATGAACAGTGGTATAGGCGAAGGTCATACAAGAGACGATCATAAGGCAGTATCTGACCAGATGTATGCGGCTTATGCTGAAGGTAAGGACCTGCGTGGCCTGGTGGCCATTGTGGGCAAGGATGCACTTTCAGACAGGGATAAGAAACTGCTGGAATTTGCTGATATGTTCGAGGACAGGTTTGTCAGGCAAGGTATGGACGAGGACAGGGATATCGAAACCACACTCACCATCGGATGGGAAATGCTTGCAGAACTTCCTGAGTCGATGCTGACCAGGATCGATAACAAGTTCATTGAGAAATACCATCCGGCCCACAAGAAATAGAGCTGGATTTAGGAGGATTAGACTTTGGCTATACAGGATGTTAAACCCACACGTTCAGAATTGATCGAGCTGAAAAAGAAGATCAAGCTCTCTGAAGGTGGACATAAACTACTCAAGATGAAACGTGATGGGTTAATTCTGGAATTTTTTGAGATCCTGGAAAAAGCAAAGAGCATCAGGACTGAGCTTGACGCCCAGTTTGATGTATCTATGGAGAAGGTCAATATTGCCAAGTCAGTGGAAGGTATTGTGACAGTCAAATCCACTGCTTTTTCTTTTAAGGACACACCGTCACTGGAAGTCCAGAGCAAGAATGTAATGGGGGTGGTTGTGCCCAAGATCGAGTCAAGCAGTGTCAGGAAGGATATCAATGACCGTGGATACGGTATCATTGGCACCAGCAGCAGAATCGATGAGGCAGTTGATGCCTATGAGGTGCTGGTTGAAAAGATCATCCTGGCAGCCGAGATCGAGACTACTATCAAGAAACTGCTGGATGAGATCGAGAAGACAAAGCGCAGGGTCAATGCACTTGAGTTCAAGGTCATTCCTGAATTAACTGAGGCAAGGGATTTTATCATACTCAGGCTGGATGAGATGGAGAGGGAGAATACCTTCAGGCTCAAACGCATCAAAGCATAGATATACTGTGCAACGCACCAGGCATTAGGATGTCGTTAACGGATAAGTTGATTGAGAAGTTGGACACGCCTGAAACAAAGGCTTATATCCTTCGTTATTTTTGGATCATCTCACTGATGATGCTGGTGCTGGGGTATCTCCTAATGGCTTATATTCTTTTTTATTAGGCTCTTATCAGGCATGTACAGCTTTTATTCCATTGGTCATCGGTTAAGGAGTTTGACAGAATCGGTATGTATTATTTTCCAAAAGATCAATGATTTCATACGATTCTATAATTTAATTCAAATCGAATACGGATGACACGGATTTGACGGATTTTCACGAATTCATTTATTTTTTATCCGTGCACATCAGTCTCATCCGTGCAATTCGTGTTCCATTACAATATTACTCTTAACCGATGACACATGGCTTTTATTCTGCAACAGTTTATTAGGTCCGGCTTTATATTTTTTCCACCCTGAACACCCTGTCATTCTTCCTGACCCTGCCTGCCACTTGTATACCCACATCCTGCCCTTTCCCTGCTTCCTGTACTAAATCCCTCCCTATCATCAACGACTCCAATTCCTGCTCTATGTATGTACTGGCCCCTTCGATCACAATACTGTCCCCAACCGCCACTCCTCCTTCTAGTAGCCTGACCGCTGCCGCACCCTGTTTATGGAAATAGTTCTGCACCACACCCACCGCCTGCCTGCGCATTGTTGAAGCATTCATATCAGCCTCGATTGCCATCCCGTCCGGTCCTGGTGTACCAAAATAGAAACCTGTGGAAAAGCCCCGGTTATAAACAGCAGCCATCTGTTCTTTCCACTGTTGTGTCCGCTCAACGGTATATGAACCATTCCGACAGGCATCCAGTGCCGCACGGTAGCACCGGGACACTGTAGCTGTGTAACCTGGATCCCTTAGCCTGCCCTCGATCTTGAATGCATCCACCCCCGCATCTACCAGTTCGGGCACATGCTCTATCATGCACAGGTCCCTGGCGCTCAAGAGGTGTTTCCCGCCCAGTTCCACCTCCCCTCCGTCCTCACCGTGCAGGGTCCACTGCCACCGGCAGGGCTGGGTACAATCCCCGCAGTTGCCGGAGCGTCCCAGTAGGTAGGCCGAGAGGTAGCAGCGTCCTGATACTGCCTGGCACATGGCACCGTGCACAAACACTTCCAGTTCCATATCAGTATGTTGCCTGATATCTTTTATCTGTCCGAGGGTCAGCTCCCGCGATAGTATCACCCGGCTTGCACCTTGTTTTCTGTAAAATTCTACCGTCTGCCAGTTGGACACATTGGCCTGGGTGGATATGTGTACTTCAATGCCGCAGTCTAATGCTTTTGTTACCACTGCAGGGTCCCAGGCAATAACTGCATCCACACCGGCACTGGCAGTCGCCTTCACGACGGCGTCCACAGCAGGCAGATCCTCCGGATATATTACGGTATTGACTGCCAGGTACGCCTTCAGGCTGCTGTCTCGTACCTGCTCTACAAACGCATCAAGGTTATCGAGGGTTATGTCCCTGGCCCTGGCTCTGAGACTGAATCGGTCAATTGAAAAATAAACAGCATCTACATGGTCTTTACAAACAGACAAAGTGGCAGGATTCCTGACACCAGCCACAAGTTCCGGAATAGGTCCAGGCATATTGGGAAATTATCTTGATTGTATTTTATGGTTTCCTATTTCAAACGTGACTTTAACGATAACTGAAAAATCAGCAGGCATGGCATTTGCATCATGTACGAATGAATCCCGGGTTAGGAGACCTTTGGCTCCTACACTTGTAAATACTCCAGTTAAGATCGCACCTGTAATCCCGCCATTCGAGAAGTTTCAATCCCCTATAAATGGGTCAATAGCAATTCACGTTATGACTTTAAGCGCATGCAATCGAAGGCTTATTGTTTTGATATTTCGTAATGGTACATCATAACTCGTCACATTATAAGACAAATCAATGAAGAGCGACGGTATAGTTTCAGACAGCGTGGATATAAACAAAATCGGAGAGCGGGAATTGCTGACTGGTCACTACTTTTACACGCAGAGCTTGGGACGGGAAGTGGTGTGTGCAGGCGGTGGCCTCGGGTGGTGTTGGGTGCTGCCGGCGGCGAACATATAATTTAAAATATAATTTGTATGAAATAATGCACCACAAAGCACGCAAAGACCGCAAAGTTAAGGTAACATTGTCTTTGCGTACTTTGCGGCCTTTGCGGTGAAACCGTGAACGATAGCCTGCAATCTGCGTATACCAACGTCCACCTGGGGTTCATATTGAAAGTCTGTCCGGCCACCATTCATTCTCCACTCCCCTGCGCTGCCCTTCCTTCACTCGACCGACCGACCATCTCTGGTGCTGCAGACCGGGTGTGGATGCTCATGCGCAGAGCTTGGGGCGGGAAGTGGTGTGTGCAGGCGGTGGCCTAGGGTGGTGGTGGGTGCAGGCGGTGGCCTAGGGTGGTGGTGTGTGCTGCCGGCGGTGATCATATATATTAAAATATAATTTTTATGAAATACTGCACTGCAAAACATGCAAAGACCGCAAAGTTAAGGTAACATTGTCTTTGCGTACTTTGTGGTGAAACAGTGGACGACAGTCTGCAATCTGCGTATACCAACGTCTACCTGCGGTTTATATTGAACCTCTGTCCGGCCCCCAGCCCTTTCTTTCACTCTCCCACCGCCTGCCATTCTTCACTCGACCGCCCATCCCTGGCGCTGTAGACCGGGTGTGGGTGCTCATGCGCAGAGCGTGGGTCGGGAAGTGGTGTGTGCAGGCGGTGGCTGCGGGTGGTGGTGGGTGCTGCCGGAGGGTATGGGTGTTGAAATATAAAATTAATGAAATACTGTACAGCCGCCGTCAATCTGCGAGTATAAGCGTCCATTTTTCCTGGGACTCCAGGGTGGTTTTTTCAAAAGGCCGGATTCAGGAATTATGTCGGGAAGAGAAGGATGGGGTATAGTAAAGAGACGAAAGCGCATTATTGCAGGAAACTACTTGCCTCCTGATTATCGCAGTGATTGAGCAAATATGTTTTTACTAATTTTCTGAACTTTTTTGAAACCTATGAACTTTCCCTTTGTATCATCTTTTCCAGTTCTTCGAGAATATCCTCAATGGACATTTCCTTCGATGCAAGAATGTCTTCCTTTACATGTTTATGGTGAGGAAAAGTATTCACCTGTCGGTGGTGCGGCGCATTATCCCACCTGATAACAAGTTGAGTCCCCTTAGATACATGATAAGCATATCTCTGGAATTTAGGTGTGGCATGCTCCCAAACATGGAGTTTCCAGCCATTTATAAGGCATGCCTGTATCTTTAATTTATAAAAATCCCCTAAAGCATCGGAATCCATCGATATAATGGAGTCTACAATACTTGATTCCTTCAAGACTTTAACTGTCCTATGCACTTATACCAGTCTCTCTGGCAGCCATTTTCCAGACTTTCAGCATGTTCTCAGCAGCTTCCCATTCCATCCAGTCATCTTCTTCCAAAATGGAGGCTCCTGTTTCTAATTTCCTTGAAAGCGCATCAAATGACATGCTATATTTTTTCTCAAATGTTTTAAGCTGTTTTTTATACAATTGTATCTTATGCTTTATGAAATCTGATGTCACATCCTTTATGAATTCGCCTAGAGAATCATATAGACCAAGCTTCAATAGCGGCCTAGCAGCATGGTTTAATTCAGCGAGAAATTCATTTTCAATTTCTGAACTCATGATATACTCTTGTAATCAGCTAGATAAAAGCTTTTTGTAGTCCTGTCCCCCATTTATCCCATCACTCCCCTGCGCTGCCCTTCCTTCCTTCCTTCACTCGACCGACCGACCGCCCATCTCTGGCGCTGCAGACCGGGTGTGATTGCTCATGCGCATAGCGTGGGTCGGGAAGTGGTGTACGGTGGGGATGCCGCCATGGCTGTTGAAATATAATATCAATATAATTTTAAGCCACAGAGGACACCGAGTGCACAGAGCGTTTTTACATTTCTCTGTGATCTCGGTGCCCACTGTGGCTTGTATTAAATTGCTGTCCAGCCTCCACCCGTTTCTCACACTTCTACACTTTCCCGCCGCCCGCCATTCTCCACTTACCTGCGTGCCCTCTCTCCACTCGACCGATCGCCCATCACAGGCGCAGCGGACCGGATGAGGGGGCTCATGCGCAAAGCATGGGTCGGGAAGTGGTGATTGCTGCCGGCGGCGGGCGTGGCTGTTGAAATATATAATCAATGCAATATTTTTCCTGCAGAGTGCACAGAGCGTTCTTACATTTCTCTGTGTCCTCGGTGCACTCTGTGGCTAATGATTGAATTATTCCAGCCTATATCCCCTCTTTCGATTTCGCACCGACCAGCCTTCCTGCACTATACCCTGCCACAGCCGCACGTTTGGGCGGCAGGGCACCAGTCAGCGTGTGGATTAACGTAAGTTTTGACCACACGGAACGTGTTTGATAATAAACCGAAAGATAAACATCAAATCAGTGTCAACCTTTGTCTCGAAAATAACTGGGAAATGATATAGTACCAACAGATGGCATACCTAAAACATTTCCTTCACTGCTTCTTAGTTGTTGTCAAATCTCATTCCCCCGCAATCTCATACTCCCCCAGCCCATAAACAGTTCCTTTTCCAACATGTAAGTATTCGCCTAGTTTTAAGAACGGAAGGAACTCAGCCAGTTCGCCTTCAAAAGTTATATCTCCCATGAAACATCCCATCTTCAACCTTTTTTTTTCCTGTCGGTTTGAGTAACATTCCCAGTCATGCCAGCGCAGGCCTGAATGAACTGTTTTGACCCCCTCTTCTGCCCTGCTTATGATCCCTTTCCAGTCCATGTCCCATTTCTCGCCACAATGGATCTCTACAAGCCAGGACAACCTTC
>Ga0255420_10108_pt1 | contig 17275 bp, 11 predicted proteins | sample ANMaggSeSYBR02I3_FD_182630 | JGI IMG/M metagenome (GOLD analysis project Ga0255420, IMG submission 182630) | Sediment cell enrichment communities from methane seep in Santa Monica Basin, California, United Staets - ANME aggregate JGI... | ecosystem: Environmental > Aquatic > Marine > Cold seeps >...
CACGCCTGGATGGGTATACAATAATCCTGACAAGGCACAGATGGTGATCCTCGACCTTCAGGATGTTAAGACATATAAGCTATACCATATTCCCGGTGCAGTGAATTCCAGCTATGATGACTGGCAAGGCGAGTCGGCAAAGAAGATTCCTCACCAAATGCCCCCTACATCGCAACTGGAAAAGTTGATCGGTAGTCTGGGCATAGACAATAATACCCATGTGGTGCTGGTCACCACCGGGATTAATGCCGAGGAGATGGCATGTGCTACACGAGTCTACTGGACCTTTAAGGTGTTAGGGCACGATCTGGTTTCAATCCTTGATGGTGGAATGACCAGCCATACGCAAGGAACCTATCCAGTACAGAATGGTATCAATAAAGCAGAGCCAAAGGTTTTCCAGGCCAATATAAGAGCTGACTATACTCCAGACGCTCAAGCCGTACAGGCGGCCCTTGAAAAGGGGGCATTGGCGGTGGATAATCGCAGTCCCTCTGAATATATGGGTATCTACTCAGGCAATGGCAAAGAGCGTTCCGGCTGTCTGCCCAAGGCTGTCAACATCTCCTACGACTGGCTGACCGTCAATGGTAGCGCAACATTCCACAGTGTTGACAACCTCAAAAAGATCTATGCCGCTAATAAAGTGCCGCTGACAGGCTCACAGATCTATTACTGCCACACGGGGCATCGCGCATCCCTTGGCTGGTTCATTTCCCACGAATTGTTGGGCAATAAACAGGCCCGTCTATACGATGGCTCGACCTCTGAGTGGGCGCTTGACTACTCCCTGCCGATGGAAGATAAGATCAAGCTGAAATACTAACTGCACTGGCATGTGCACCATGATTCAGGCCTTGCAATACTCCCGGTGTCTTAGTCTGAAAGTGATTACTTATCACCTTCTGACGGTTTGACTGCTGAGTGAGCAAGCGTTGGCAAATCAGATTGAGGGTTACCCTGGTTCTGTCATTTCCGATCCAGAACCTTATCTTTGATGGCGTCGTAAAAACTCTTCATCTCCTTCGTTGCTGCTAATTTTCCATCATTACGACGTACCTTAGTACGCCGAAATGATAGAAAATTCACGCGCCTCGGATATGAAGTTTTTTACTTATCCATCTGATATTTTACCTTTTTACGAACTTATCATCTTTGATAAACTCGTAAAAACCTCAAATAAAAATAAGGAAAGAATATTATCGTGTTTAAGCAAATCATTTTTTTTATATCCGTGTTGATCTTTCTAGCCTGCTTTGCAGGCGGCAGCACAGCCGCACAGGATCCAGCCGGTATGGACGAGTGGCAGTTTTCTGCCGAGTTAAACGGATACTTGCCTGACATCAAGGGCGAGACAGCTTCCGGAACCGGAATCGATATAGAGCTGAACGATATCCTCGACACCCTCAATTTCACAGTGATGGGCATTGTTGAAGCCCAAAAAGATAAATGGACGTTTGCGATAGATTTGATCTATCTTGACATAGAGGCGGACAAGAGCGCTTCAATGCCCCGGCCTTCGGGCAACCAAGGCCACCCTGTCCATGTGTCCGGGGATGTCGAGTTGGAAGCTTGGACTGTGACACCGCGGGTCAGCTACAATATCCTTCAGAAAGACAAGTTTCAGTTGGATATCCTGGCCGGGCCACGTTATCTAAATCTCGACGTTGATGTGCAGGCGGATGTCGGGCCGCTCAGGATCAGCACTTCCGATTCGGGCAGTTTCTGGGACGGTATTGTCGGTGCCAGAGGTGAGGTAATGCTGAACGAGAGATGGTATTTGCCGTATTACTTCGATATAGGAACCGGCCAAAGCGATCTGACATATCAGCTTTATGGCGCTATCGCCTATCGGTTCGCCAATTTCGACCTGACCGGCGGGTATCGATACCTCCGCTGGAATTTCGATGACGGTGAGGCGCTTGACAACCTGTATCTCAGTGGTCCAATGATTGGTCTCAAGTTCCGATGGTGAGTAGTGAAAAAACTGATTGCAGGAATGAGCGGCTCCACCAGGCGTTACCTGCGGGATACGCCTGTTGGAGTTATTGTACAGCAGACCTGAAACCATCGACGATTTGATGAATCACGGCGTTGGATGTATTCTGGGTTTATTTGATTTGAATGCTGAGATTGTCAAACGGTGGGAAGGTAATAGCTGATCGGGAATTACTCAGATCCTCAATCTGTCAGTTGGGTGCAAAAATCGACAAAGAATTGACTCATATTACTGTTGTCCATCAGATGTACCCGACCTATGATTATTGTCTAAGGGGACATGATCAGAGGTACTTTGCAAATTCTTAATCGTGACAAACTCGTAAAAACCTCAAATCTACGATGGCTAAGTAAAAAACTCTATATGCGAGGCGCGTCAATTTTCTATCATTCCGGCGTACTAGGGTACGTCGTAATGATAGAAAATTGGCAGCAACGAAGCAGATGGAGAGTTTTCACCCAAACTACTGGGTATAAATACGACGCCATCAATCGTAAATTACTGCCAATACATTATAAGGTATTTAAACATCCACATTTTCAGGTGAACTATGAAATACACCCATTTTCTTTTCGTCTTATGCCTCCTGCTTCTGGCATCCTGTGCCAAGAAGGCACCGGAGCCCATTCAGGTTCAAATCCCCACCCGGCCCGTCAATTATCTCCATGAGGTAAAACCGGTGCTGGATAAACGTTGTGCAGTATGTCACTCCTGCTACAACTCACCCTGCCAGCTCAAGCTGAATTCCTATGAGGGTGTTGATCGTGGTGGAAGTAAGAAGGCCGTTTATAACGCCTCCAGGCTCTCAACCATGGATCCAACCCGCCTTTTTATCGATGCAAAGACCACGGAAGAATGGCGTACTAAGGATTTTCATACGGTGACAGAATCCACAGCAGGTGATGGGGTGAACAATTCACTTATGCTGCAGATACTCAACCATAAGATGGAAAACCCTGCCAGTACTGGCGATTATTTTTCTGAAGCAGACGATCTGACCTGCTCTGAAACAAGTATAGAGCTTGATGGCTACCTCTCTAAACATCCTAATCGTGGTATGCCCTTTGGGTTCCCTCCACTCACCAAAGAAGAATTTGAACTTATCGCTGGTTGGCTTGCTCAGGGTGCAAAAGGGCCATCCGATGCCGAACAGGAAAAACTGACCACACCACTGCCTGCCGATGCTGCTGAAATCGTAAAATGGGAAACATTTTTTAATAACAGTGATACCAAACATGCTGTGACCGCCAGGTATCTCTATGAACATCTCTTTCTGGCGCATATCAAATTTGGCACTGACACTAATGAATACTATGAATTTTTACGTTCAAAGACTCCTCCCGGTGAAGAGATCGATCTTATAGACTCCGTCCGTCCCTATGATGATCCTGAAGTCGATACATTCTATTATCGTTTTCGTAAAATCCATTCCACCATCGTCCATAAGACCCATATGGTGTTCAACTTTGATAATGCTCAAATGGCCCGCTTTAAAGAACTGTTTATTGAGTCTAAATGGTTACAGACACCACACCTGATGGGGTATGACGAAACAGAGAGTGCAAATCCCTTTATTGTCTTTGAGCAGATTCCGCCAAAATCGCGTTATCAATTCCTTCTCGACAATGCACACTATGTCATTATGACCTTTATTCGCGGCCCTGTCTGCCGTGGTCAGATTGCCTTAAATTCTATTGCGGATCATTTCTGGGTCATGTTTATGGACCCTGAAGCTGATTTAAGTGTCAAGTATCCTGCCTTTCTCAAGCTGCAAAAAGACAATCTTATAATGCCCATCGAAAAGGGAAGTAAGTTCCCTGTAAGGGATCTGATAGGAAATAAATACGACAAAGCCATTGACCGATACTACAAGGCCAGGCAAGACTATTATATGGCACTTAACTATGAAGGCCTAAACTATGACGCCATCTGGAAAGGCAATGATGAATCGGATACCCCGCTACTCACAATATACAGACATTTCGACAGTGGCTCTGTCCACAAAGGTGTATTAGGCGATCTGCCACGAACCATGTGGGTAATGGACTACTCCCTTATGGAACGACTCTATTACGCACTTGTTGCAGGTTTTGATGTATACGGAACCGTGGGGCACCAGCTTGCAATACGTCTCTATATGGACAGTTTGCGTGAAGAAGGCGAGACCTATTTTTTAAATTTTATGCCTGAAGACATACGCCAGGAGATGGTTGAGAGCTGGTACAAGGGAGTATCACCTGACAAGCTGATATTTCATGACGCCGGGATGCCCACTCAAATTAAATATACCACCGCGAAACCTAAACAGGAGTTTATCGAATATGTAGTTAATAACCATATCAATCCAGTCACAAATATTTCTTTTGACAAGATAAACTATGTACCTGACAACAATTTCCCTGAGCTACCGACAAAATACGAAACCATGGAAGACTACATGCAGGCCTTCCGTGCGGTTTCTAAGCCTGGAACAGCATTCTTTTCCTTTGTAACGGACTTTAATGCCAATATAGTTTATATCCGGATTCGGAAAAATGATGGCACAGATGCGGTTGTTACCATGGTGATTAATCGCTGGCATGACAACGTTTCTTTTTTGTTCAAAGAGAAAAACACCTTGGATCCCAGCAAAGATAATGTCGATTTTCTTCAGGGTTTTCATGGTTCCTACCCCAACTATTTCATAGATGTTCACCAGGATGACCTCCCTGATTTCTTCGATATTCTTGATCATCTGGATGAGACAGATAGAGAAGAAACATTGAAACGTTTTGATAAATATGGAATCAACCGGGCTGAAAAAGACTTCTGGCAGCATTATGACTGGTTTCAGGAACGATTTAACAAAGATCAACCTGTTCAGTCAGGCCTCTTTGACCTGAACCGATATTACTATCGCACATTTGATCAGAGCCAGATGGAATAGTAAGATGGCAGGGGCATACTCCTGAAAGCACAAAAAAAAGCCGAGTTACCTTCCTGCAAAAGGTAATTCGGCTTTTTAATTGGGACGTATGAGTTTCGGTGCGGAGACCCTCTATGACAACTCTGGAAGACGAAATGAAGGAGTATCAATAGCTACCACCACTGTCTGCTGGCCTACACTATACACCCTTTTACGCAATTTCATCGTTGAGATGCACCACTCGTAACACGCATGGAATCATTTCTGTAGTGAGTCCCAGGGGGCATAGTCTTTTTTTATTCAACACGCTCAAGGATGACAAAATGCAAGGCATGGGCCGTGCATTTAGTCACACAGGCAGTTTTCATCCCCATGTCAACCCGATCCATATAATAATCACCTTCGAGGGTTGTATTCGCGCGGGCCTCAATCATCGTTGTCACATCCGTATCTGCTGGCCCGCCATGGGGTGGATTGTACTTAAAGCCTTCGTCTAAGGTGGATTGTGAGACGGTGTAATCCTGTCATTGGATTGATACTCATACTCTTTTTATCTGTTTTCGGACCACTTGTGCAGCGGCCATTACAGTTATATAGAATTAATCACCTGAAGGGTCTGGCTGGCAATCTCGTATTCCTCATCAGTTGGGATGACCAGGAGGGTGACCTGACTGTTTACTGCCTGGATCTCCAGAATCTCTTGTTGCCGGAGACAGTTTTTTTCTTCATCAAGACTGATACCGAGCCTTTCCATATCCAGACAGCTCATCTGCCGGACAATTGCTGAATTTTCGCCAATGCCGCCGGTGAACACAATGCAATCCACTCCTCCAAGGGCAGCCATATAGGCACCGATATATTTTTTGAGGCGATAGCAGAATATGGTCAGGGCAAGCATGGCCTGACTGTCTCCCTGTTCGGCTGCTTTGCTGATGGTGCGCATGTCGTTCTCGCCGCAGATTCCTTTCAGGCCGCTCTTTTTGTTGAGCAGCATATCCAGAGCGTCCATATCCATGCCGGTTTCCCTGCTGAGATAGAAGAGGATTGCCGGGTCAAGATCTCCACTGCGGGTTCCCATGACCAGCCCTTCAAGGGGGGTTAGGCCCATGGAGGTGTCAACACACTGTCCCTTTTTGATGGCAGCTGCACTGGCACCGTTACCAAGATGGAGAGTGATGATGTTCAACTCTTCAGCAGGGCGGTTGAGATATTGCGCAGCCTGCCGTGCCACATAAGCATGGGAGGTGCCGTGGAAACCGTAGCGTCGTACCTTCTGCTGTTCATATAAAGAATAGGGAAGGGCATAGAGATATGCATGTTCCGGGATAGACTGGTGAAAGGCGGTATCAAAAACTGCAACCTGGGGTACACTGGGAACATGTTCCATGGTTACCCGGACCCCCATCAGGTTGGCCGGATTGTGGAGGGGAGCCAGGGGACTCAGCCCTTCAATGGCTGCAATGACAGTTTCATCAATGACCACCGGCTGGTGAAAGGCCTCACCGCCGTGGACAACCCGGTGTCCTATTCCTGCAAGATCGCCTGTGTCAGCAAGGGTCCTGCTTTCCAGAAGCATCTCAGCCATCACTTTGATGGCGGTGCGGTGATCGGCAACAGGTTCACTCTGTCTGAGTTCCTGCTCCTCCCCTGAAGAATCAATAAAAGAGATTTGGGCAGTACTTTCAGGATCACCGATCTGCTCTATCAGTCCAGTGGCCAACACAGAGAGATCGTCTTTCAGAAAGAGTTGAAACTTGAGAGAGGATGAGCCGGAATTAAGCACTAGAATTTTCATATTATAGTTCTATGATTTCCATTTTATGATTAATATCCGGATGATCCAATGAAGGCCCCTCAGCCTTAATAAAACACGTTCCCTCAATATTATGGTTTTTTACATAATCCCTGGCGCAAGTGACCCAATTCTCAGGTTTACACTCCTCGTGCATGGGGAATACCCCGTATGAAAACATGAGATCCTGGCATGTCTTGAAAGACGTGGAGACTGCAATAATCCAGACCGGCAGGCGAAAGCGGGTCAGGCTTCTTGCCATGTACCCACTAGTGGTGGGGGTAAGCACACCGGCAGGAGACTCGACTTTGCTAAGGATGTTTTCAATACTGACGGCTATAAGATCGACAATGGTGGGTGTATAATCTACGGCCTGTGGTTTGAGGATAAATTCCGAATGGCGATGGAGCCGGTGCGGTTCTGTGGCTGCAGCAATCTTCGCCAGCATCTGTACTGATTCCAGGGGATAATCTCCCATGGCAGATTCCTCGGAGAGCATGACACAGTCTGTGCCGTCGAGAATGGCATTGGCAACATCAGTGGATTCGGCTCGTGTGGGCCTGCGGTTCCCGGTCATGGATTCCAGCATCTGGGTCGCGGTGATAACAGGCACGCCAAAAAAGTTGGCCCGGGCGGTGATGGTTTTCTGGGCTACAGCAATCTCCTCAATGGGAATTTCCACACCAAGATCGCCCCTGGCCACCATGATTCCGTCTGTGACCTCAAGGATGCCATCGATATGCTCCCAGACGCTGGCCCGTTCAATCTTGGCAACGATAAAGGGAGTAAAACCCATTTCTGCGGCAGCAGCACGCACATCCAGTACATCCTGGGCGGTGTTCACAAAAGACTGACCAACTGCATCCACCCCGTTTTCCAGGGCAAACTGCATGCACTCACGGTCTCGTGGTGTAAAGGCACTGGTTCCAAGATCAATTCCAGGGATATTTAGTCCCTTCCGGGGCCGGAGCTTGCCACCAACAATAACTGTACAGTGGATATCCTGTCCCTTAACTTCTTCAACCCGCAGTTCGATAAGACCATCATTGAGGAAAAGAGTATTTCCTTTTTTTACCACAGTCGGCAGCTCTTTCATGGTCATGGACACACGTTTCACTGTTCCGATGATATCTTCGGCGGTCAGAGTAAAGCGAGCATCCCGTTCCAGGAAAAGGATATCCTCTTCCAGGTCACCTATTCGCATCTTTGGTCCCGGCAGATCTGCCAGGATCGCTACTCGTTTCCCTGTTTTTTGGGAGGCAGCTCTGATCTTTTGTATTACTTCACCGTGACCTGCAAAGTCACCATGGGAAAAATTTAAGCGTGCCACGTTCATTCCGGCATTAATTAATTTTTCTATCATCTCAGGGGAATCTGAGGCAGGACCAATGGTGCAGACGAGTTTTGTTTTATGTTTTGGGAAACTTTTCATGTGATTTTATGTTGATGGTAGCTGTTGGTGGTTTGTCCGTCGAAGGGGAATAAAACACAATTTTATTTCTAATTACGTATGAAACTCAGCCACCTCTATGAATAACAAAGATAAGCCTCAGACAACATACTTATTTTTGGCACCCATGCTTTCGCTTCCAAACCCCTTCGACAGGCTCAGGGGACTATCGGCGGTAAGCTCCCTGAGCCTGTCGAAGGGGCGTCTATCACGATGTCAGCTAACTAGCGGCTGAGCTTTGTGGGTAATCATAATGTTACTTGGCGGCAGGTTTCTCAGTCACACTGAAACCAATGGCCTCAGTATAGGTAATCATGACCTTGTCACCGACTTTGATCTTTTTCAAATTCTCAGGATGCCGGGCTGCCACAGTCTCCAGTTCACCATCCTCTCCTTTAATGGTTACCGTGTCATTTTCCAGGTCAATGGTCTCAATGGTGACCACTATGCTTGTCTCAGTTGCTGCCAGAGCGCCCGGTTTTTCTCCTGGTTTTGTTTCAGCGATAATGGCGTCACTTTCAGACACGATTTGAGCCTCATCCGGTCCCAGGACCTGAATAGTAACCGCTGTCAGATATTGTATAGTCAGCATATCACCGACATCAACAGCATCAAGTCTGCCAGCATCCTCATCCAGGGTAAAGGTTTTGCTTTCCCCCTCTTCATTCTTCAAGGTCACTTTGCGTGCCTTGTGATCAATACTTTCCACGGTGGCTTCCAGAGTGAGCATGGCAATCTCTTGAGATACCGGCTTACTCTCCTCTGCTGCTTTTTCTGCAGCCTGCACTGGCACACTCAGCAACACGATTAACACACCTGTCAGCAATATTGTATTTATCAGTCTCATTTTTTCAGATTTCCTCATTTTGTTGGTATCCCATAATTGGGATTTGTCACATTTGATTAACTTTGTTTCTCTGTAACTTTTCAGAGTGCTTTAGGTTTGATAATTCAGGACTTGCCATAATGGTTGGCTATATGGCGAGTCCTGAATTGTCGAAGATGAAGTGCTCTGAATAGTTACGTTTCTCTAATTTTATTCAAGTAATTTTGCTCCAGCAATACCAGATTGCTGCAGGGTTGACTGCATAATCTGAAGATTGCGTAATGATGGGGGAAATGCAAACTCTGGAAGTCGTACCTTCAGAAGATCGACCAGATAGTCATTATGGCTGATAACACCACCACCAAGTACCAGTATCTCAGGATTTGCAACCGTCACCAGGGTTGCAGCTGCACAAAATAAGGCCTCTTCAAACTGCAGCTTGATGGCCTTACCAGCATCGCTTTGCTCAAGCAGCTCGAAAGAAGGGGTACCATCGATGTGGTGATAGCGCATCCATCTTTCAAGGCCTGAACCAGATACATACAATTCAATACAGTTGCTTTTTCCGCATCCGCAGGTAAATGGTGCTGGCCGGTAGGGGATGTGGCCAATCTCAAATGCCTGGTTCTGTGAGCCACGAATCAGCTCCCCTTTATTAATAACTCCACTACCGGTACCAGTTCCAATATAGAGTACGGCAACATTTTGGCTGTTGAGCGCTTCTGCTTCAGCCATGGACGCACAATTCAAATCATTATCTATTTCAAGACGCAGATCATGACGGGATTCAAAATGTTCTTTTATCGGCTTGACCGTGACTTTGATATTGGGGGCTGACAAAATAACACCCTGATCAACCTGGCCGGCATAGGAGATACCAATAAAACCGGTCTCAGGATGGTCTTGCAGCATTGATTCAATGTAGACGATCAGATCATTCTTGCGGGAACTGCAAATATCTTCAAGGATATTCACTCCGTCATGGAGTTCACTGCGAAGATGGGTGCCGCCTATGTCGATATAGAGTTTTTTCATGTTAAGGTTTTACAAGCTTATCAGTCTTCTTCAGTTCTGTGGCGGTTCTACCGTAAAGCCGCGTCATTCCCAATAGATCCTTGGCAAGATCTGATGACAGGTCCTCTTGTGAAAAGCGGTATTGCCAGTTTCCAGCAGAGTTACCAGGAAGGTTCATGCGTCCTTCATCCCCAAGACCAAACAGGTCCTGCAGGGGAAAGATGGCAAGGGCGGCAACGGACCCAAGGGCGGCTCGAATCATATCTCTGTGAATAATTGCCCCATCTGTGTTGAGATAACGTCTTGTGAAATCCTTTACCTCTGCAGACTGTTTATCCCACCATCCCCGCACAGTATCATTGTCATGGGTTCCCGTGTAAACGACCTGGTTGTAAAGATGATTGTGGGGCAGAAATAATGAACTGTTCAGCCCCTCTTCAACCGCCTCAAAACCAAACTGCAGGATGGCCATTCCAGGGAATCCAAGTTCATTCAGCAGCTCTGTAACATCAGGGGTAATAATGCCAAGATCTTCTGCAATAATAGGAACATCATTACCTATTGCACGCTCTATTGCCTTAAACAGATCAGCCCCCGGTCCTTTTTTCCATGTGCCGTTGATGGCTGTCTCTTCGTTTCCCGGAATCTCCCAGTAGCTGGCGAACCCTCTGAAATGATCTATGCGGATCACATCAAACATGTATGCAAGCATCTCAAAGCGTTTAATCCAGAAGGAATAGCCCTCATTTTTCAGCTGTTTCCAGTTAAAAAGAGGATTTCCCCAACGCTGTCCTGTTTCGCTGAAATAATCAGGCGGCACCCCTGAGACGACGGTTGGGGTACCTTTTTTGTCGAGATAAAACGATTCCTGATGACTCCAGACATCACTGGAATCATGGGCGACAAAGATTGGAATATCACCTATAATCCGGATACCGCAGGAACCCGCATAGCTGTGAAGCTTTTCCCATTGATCAAAAAAAAGAAATTGGACAAAATGGCTTCGTTCTATTTCACTTTTGAGCTTTTTAGACCAGGCAGCGAGTGCCTTGGGGGTGCGTCGAACCAGTTCCGGGGGCCAGCTTGTCCAGGGTTTTCCCTGATGGAATCCTTTGAGTGCAGCAAACAGACAAAAATCGTCCAGCCAATGCTCATGTTTCTTGCAAAACAGTTTATAGCGTGTTGTCAGGGCTGCCGGTTTATCAAGCAGAAAATTTTCATAGGCTTTTCTGAGCAGTTGAATCTTAAAAGGAATAACATTCCCAAAATCCACATGCTCGTCGGGAAAAGATGGCTTTAGGATGTCATGTTCATCCAAGAGTCCCTCTTCCAGCAGGAGATCAGGGCTGATAAGCATGGGGTTGCCGGCAAAGGCAGAGAGGGTCTGATAGGGGGAGTCACCATAGCCGGTCGGTCCAAGGGGCAGCATCTGCCAGATGCTTTGTCCGGAGGCATGAAGAAAGTCGATAAATTGGTAAGCACCTGGCCCAAAATCACCAATTCCCCAATCAGATGGCAGTGAGGTCGGATGAAGTAATATGCCGCTGGTTCGTTCTTTTTTCACGAGTATTTACTCCTCCCACTCACGTCCATCACGGGCCAGCAACGCAACCGAGGCAACAGGTCCCCAGGTCCCTGCAGGGTACTGTTTGGGCGGTTCATTGCATTGTTTCCAGGCATTTTGAATGGTGTCAATCCATTGCCAGGAGCGTTCAACCTCATCCCGGCGTATGAAGAGGGACTGGTTGCCGTTCATCGTTTCAAGGATAAGCCGTTCGTAGGCATCTGCTACGCGCTCATTACTGAAGGCATCTGAAAAACTCAGATCCAGTACGGTCTTCTGCAACTTGATCCCTTTGCCAATTCCGGGAACCTTATTCATCATTTCAATCTCTACGCCCTCATCAGGTTGGAGACGGATGACGAGCTTGTTCCTGGGAAGTTTTTTATAACTGTCTTTAAAAATATTATGGGGAAGGCGTTTGAAATAGATAACAACCTCGGAGCGTTTAGCAGTCAATCGTTTACCGGTGCGAAGATAAAAGGGGACATCAGCCCAACGCCAGTTGTCGATGTCAACACGCAGAGCAACAAAACTCTCGGTTGTTGAATTGGGATTTCCTCCTTCCTCTTCAAGGTAGCCGGGAACTGCATTTCCTCGTATAAAACCAGTGGAATACTGTCCACGAACTGTTTTCTCATCAACGGTGTCAGCAGTTATGGGCCGCAGCGCCTTGAGAACCTTGAGCTTTTCATTGCGAATGGAATCACCATCCATATTGACCGGAGGTTCCATGGCCACCAGGGTCAGAATCTGCATCAGGTGGTTCTGCACCATATCCCTTGTTTGCCCTGATCCGTCAAAATATCCCCATCGCCCTTCAATCCCCACTTCCTCAGCCACGGTAATCTGGACATGATCAATGGTATTATGATCCCAGTTGGTGGTGAAGATTGAATTGGCAAAGCGTAGAGCCAGAAGGTTCATAACGGTTTCTTTACCGAGATAATGGTCTATGCGGTAGACTTGATCCTCGGTAAAGACTTTGGCGACAGTATCGTTAATCTCCTGCGATGTTTCAAGATCCCGACCGATGGGTTTTTCCAGCACGACCCGTGTCTCCGGGGTGACGATACCTGCATGGGCCAACCCCTTGCAGATATCATCAAAGAGAAAGGGTGCAACTGAAAAATAGTTCACCAGTACCCGTTTTTCCTGGTCAATGGTGTCATCCAGTCGTTTGTACTCTTCCGGGACATCCAGATTGATCAATACGTAATGGAGCCTGGCAAGCAGTCGCTGCATCACTTCCTGGTCAAGTTTTCCTTTAACAAAGGTTTCCAGACTCTCGCGCATTTTAGCGACAAAATCTTCCTGGCTCAGTTCATGCCGGGCCACCCCGATGATGCGACTATTCTCATCCAATAGCCCGGCTTTATCCAGTTGATACAGGGAAGGAATTAGTTTTCGCCGGGACAGGTCTCCAAGGACACCAAAGATGGTAAAGTCACATGCTTGCTTATTATTGCTCATAGTGTTGCGTCCTTTTCAGAAGAATGTCTGGGATGAAACAGGACGCCGTTTTCAGGAAGTTTCTGCCACTTCAATTCCACAGGAAAAGGTTTGACGTCCCAGATTTTCTTGCTGTAATCCATGATGGAACGGTCCGATGAAAACTTGCCCATGCGTACAGCGTTGAGAATGGACATCCTGGTCCAGTTTCTCTTATCCTGAAAGGCAATGCCAACACGATCCTGACAATCGACATAGGATCGGTAGTCGGCAAAAAGGGTGTACTGGTCATCATAGAGGAGCGAATCAACAATTGGTCTGAAAAGTTCTTTGTCACCGTGAGAGAAGTGGCCTGATGCAATGAGATCGATAACGCCCTTGAGTTCATCGTCATTTTGATAGTAGTCCCAGGGGTTGTATCCGGCACCCTGAAGGGCCATCACTTCTTCCACGTCCAGGCCAAAGAGAAAGAAATTTTCTGCACCCACCTCTTCACGAATTTCCACGTTGGCACCGTCCATGGTGCCGATGGTCAGGGCACCGTTCATGGAAAACTTCATGTTGCCGGTGCCTGAGGCTTCCATACCGGCCTGTGAGATCTGTTCAGAGAGGTCGGTCATGGGATAGACAGTATGGCCGATCTTGACGTTATAGTTGGGGACAAAAAAGACCTTGAGGCGATCGCGGACATCGGGATCGTTGTTGATCACTCCGGCGACCGAGGTGATCAGTTTAATCATTCGCTTGGCCATGAAGTAGCTTGGCGCCGCCTTACCGCCAAAGACAAAGAGACGGGGCGTGATCTCAATATCAGGATTGGCCTTGATCCGGTTATAGAGTGTGATGATATGGAGCACGTTGAGGTGCTGACGTTTATACTCGTGTATTCTCTTGACCTGGACATCGAACATGGCTTTGGGATCGACCACCAGATCAAGGTGCTGGCGAATTCTGTCTGCCACATCCTGTTTGTTGTCCTCTTTGACCTTGAGCCAGGCATCCTGGAACGCTGAATCATCTGCAATATTTTCAAGTTCTTTGAGCTCAGGGAGATTGGTGAGCCATTTCTCGCCAATGGCCTCGGTGATCAATGCGGTGAGACGCGGGTTGCTCACTGCAATCCAGCGCCTGGGGGTTACCCCATTGGTGACATTGCGGATCTTGCCGGGATACATGTCGTTAAAATCGGCAAGGGTATGTTTGCGCAGCAGATCGGTATGCATGGCTGCAACCCCGTTAATGACTTTGGAACCTACGCAGGCCATGTTGGCCATCCGTACATAGCGGGGACCGGACTCATCGATGATGGACATCCGGCTTAAGCGCTGGTCATCGCCCGGGTATTTCAGGCGAACCTCATCCATAAAGCGACTGTTTATCTCAAAGATGATTTCCATGTGTCTGGGCAGCAAGTTGGAGAACAGATCGAGCTGCCATTTTTCCATGGCCTCGGGCAGCAGGGTGTGGTTGGTGTAGCACAGGGTCTTACGGGTAATCTCCCAGGCACTGTCCCAGTCGTAGAGATGGACATCCATCAGGAGCCTCATCAACTCTGGAATGGCTACAGAGGGATGGGTGTCATTCAATTGTCCCTGAAAGCCTTCGAAGAGATTGTCAAGGCTGTCGTTGGAAAAGAGGTGGATACGGATCATATCCTGCAGTGAACAGGAGACGAAAAAATACTGCTGCTCCAGGCGCAGCTGTTTGCCCTGGAACTGTTCATCATTGGGATAGAGTACCTTGGTGATGGTTTCAGCCTTGATTTTATCTTCCACTGCACCGTAGTAGTCGCCGGTATTGAAATCTGCAAAATCAAAGGAGGTGTGGGCCTCGGCGCTCCAGAGCCTGAGGAGGTTGACGTTATTTACCTTAAAGCCGGGAACAGGAGTGTCGTAAGGAATACCGGTGATTGCCCGGGCAGGAATCCAGCGTGTTCGCCGGTTACCAAGCTCACCATGGTATATTTCGGTGTGACCGCCGAAACCGACGTCGCAGGCCATGTCAGGTTTCTTGATTTCCCAGGGATTTCCGGGCTGCAGCCAGCGATCGCTGATTTCCTTTTGCCAGCCGCCAACGATCTCCTGGTCAAACATGCCGTGTTCGTAGCGGATGCCATAGCCGATGGCAGGGATCTGCAGCGAGGCCAGGGAATCGAGATAACAGGCAGCCAGCCTCCCCAGTCCACCGTTGCCAAGGCCAGGCTCCTCTTCATGATCAATGAGTTCTTTCAGATCCAGCCCGCTTTCCTCTGCGGCCTGGGCAAAATCATCATAGAGGCCAAGGTTCACTAAATTGTTGTGCAGGTGCGGGCCCATGAGGAATTCTGCCGACAGGTAGCAGACAATTTTTGTTTTTTTCTCCAACAAGGCCTCAACTGAATTAATAAAGAGGTGCTGCATCCGATCCCGGAGGGTATGGGATACCGCAAGGTAGCAATCATTGATGCTTGCTGTTCTGGTAGTGCTGCCTTGCTTATAGAAAATATTATAGGCAAAGGCTCGTTTGAGTTTATCTATACGTTCCTGATGATTATCGTCTGTTTGTTTTGAACTCATACTGTCTCCTTGGGAGTGGGATTGTCTTTTCTGTTATAGACAATGGGAATGCGAAATATTATGTTGGGAAACTAGGTAAATAGCAAGTAAAGTTAATCCGATTCGTTAATGGTTACCTGTAAGGTATGCTCTTCACCAGGTGCTAGTCTTCGTGCATCTTCCCTGGCATTTGCAGTTTCAATACAGAGCATGGAATTATAGGCGTCGTCCTCCATATCTGCCATTTTCATGGACTTTTCTTTCCAGGGATTCCAGACAACGGCTGAAGCAGAGCCCTCTGGAATAATCTGAAAAGTTCTTTCTCTATCGAGAAGCAGTAGAGGGTTTGTTGTCTTTTCATAGACACGGTCAACTTCTCCACTGATGCGAATAGTCCCTTGCTGGGTTTTTGTTTCACCCGTCAGGGCATCCCAATACATAGTCTGATCCAGCCCCTCAACAGATGCATAGCTGATGTATGAGACTGGAAAATAGCTGTGAAGGGCTGAAGTGATAGAAAAGGACTCTGTATCACAGTTCCTGGTTGTGAGGGCGACGGTCAGCCTTGGACCGATTGTGATACGTAACCGAAGCTGGAATTGATATGGCCAGAGAGCAAGTGTCTGGGTTGAACTCTGCAGTTGCAGCAGCAGCTCCGTGGTGTGTTCATTGGGCTCGTTGCTTTCAAGAAGCTCAAAGGGAGAAATTCGTGCAAAACCGTGTTGCGGCAGATCGGTATCTGTGGGGTGTTTTCCAAACCAGGGCCAGCAGAGTGGAATCCCACCGCGGATAGCCTTTCCGGTTTCAAACATGCTTTTCTCGCTGAGCCAGAGTAGAGGTTTTTTACGAGTTTGCTGATAATGAAATAGATGTCCGCCCTGCAGTGCAATTTGGGCAGTTGCACTCTTGTTTTGGATTTCTATATATTCAAAACCAGTGGGGGTTTGTTTGTTTGTGATCATCTTCTCAGTTACCGGCTATCTGCCCACTCATTTCAGCTGCATACTGGTCAGCATTAAGCCCAACCAGGAGGTGGAATAAATTGTCCTCGACGCGTACAACAGCAGCAACCCCTTTTTCTTTTAGAGATCTTTCATCAATAGTTTTGTTGTCTTTAACCGTAAGACGTATACGGGTCTGAGCACAGGCTGCGACAGTTGTCACGTTGCTTTCCCCGCCGAGAAAGGTGAGCCATTCAGCGACCTTTTCCGGAGCATTGGCATCACGGAGTTTCGGTCTGATACTTTTTTCTTCGAAGGTGATATCAGATGGCATATCCTGATCACTGAGCTCTGCCTCATCACCCGCATATTCCATATAATCCTTCATGTCGGTCATCAGGTTTTCAGAGCGGGTGCCAAAAATAGCCTGCAAACCATTACCGACGGTAACAACCCCTGCAGCACCGAGTGCTTTTAGTTTTGCCGGATTGGTTTTCTTCATATCCTTTACTTCAACTCGTAAACGGGTGATACAGGCATCGAGACTTTCGATATTACTTCTGCCGCCAAAGGCGAGAACTAATCCCTTGGTCATGGCATCGGCAGATACATTGACAGTTTCTTCAATGGTTTCATCTTCTCGACCCGGGGTCTTGAGATTGAAAAGTTGGATGGCAAAGCGGAATACGAAATAGTAGACAGCAGCAAATATTGGCCCGATGATTAAGATCATCCATGGTTTGATATCGATGGCAAAAAAGAGCAGGTAGTCGATTAGTCCGTGGGAAAAGGAGTAGCCCA
>Ga0255420_10110_pt1 | contig 17112 bp, 19 predicted proteins | sample ANMaggSeSYBR02I3_FD_182630 | JGI IMG/M metagenome (GOLD analysis project Ga0255420, IMG submission 182630) | Sediment cell enrichment communities from methane seep in Santa Monica Basin, California, United Staets - ANME aggregate JGI... | ecosystem: Environmental > Aquatic > Marine > Cold seeps >...
TTCCGTAAATTCATCAACCGCACAGAAGAACTCACATCCTTAAACCGCGATTACCAGAGCAAAGTCTTCTCATTTACAGTAATCTACGGCCGCCGCCGGATCGGTAAGACTGAACTTATACACAATTTCCAGCAGGATAAGCCCCACATCTACTTCCTGGCAGACAGAAGGGGCACCAGGTCAAACCTCTACAGGTTCAGGAAAAAAGCTGCCGACTTTTTCGATGACTTCGAACCCAGCCTGGAAACATTTGACGAGCTATTAAATTACATTAAGAAAAAATGGAACAGCATGGAAAAACTGGTAATAATTATCGATGAATTTTCCTATCTGGTCCTGCAGGATGATCCAATCCCCTCAGTCTTCCAGTTGATAGTCGATGAAATCCTAAAAGACGGACCATTCCACCTCATACTGTGCGGTTCTTCAGTGTCCATGATGGAGAAAAGCACACTCGCATATTCAAGTCCACTGTATGGCAGAAGGACAGGCCAGATAAAAGTACAGCCAATCCTGTTTCGGCATATCCACGAATTCTTTCCAGGATTATCCCGGGATGAACTGGTGAAAATATACGGTGCAACCGGAGGTGTTCCATTTTACCTGCAATTCTTTGATCCAAATGACACATTCCAAAACAATCTCAGGAACAACCTGTTCGCAAAGGACGCCGTACTGTATGCAGAGGGCGAATTCCACAATGCAAGGGAGTGATTGCATTTGGAACAACGTTACGTGAATGCGAAGATGAACTCCACTCCATTCTTGAAGATTGTATTTTATTAGGTCTTAAGCTGGGTCATCCATGACAGTGATTGCAGACATCAATCTGAACAAGGAGCCTACATATGAGCCCGTGGAAGCCGTGTAAACGACGGGATATTATCGGAAAGCTCAGCAAGGTATCCACTTCAAAAAGCATGGTATTTTGACCGGATTTACAGGATATTGACGTTGCGGTATATCCTGTCGATCCTGTTAATCCTGTCTAATAATTTTTAAAGTACCCTAGGATTTGAAGTGGATACTCAGCAAGTTAGGTTTCAAAGGTCCATATTCTGGTACATGCCACTAATTTATAGTCTTTGAAAGTCAAAGTAGAGTAAAGGAGTGGCTTTCACCACCCCCTCCTCATCAAACTGTGCGTACAGATTTCCCGTACACGGCTTTCGTTTGGCATTGTCCCATAGCAGGAGATGGATTCATCAATTGATGTCTCCATCGGTCTCAATCAATCAGCAATTGTTTCACCAACTTCACATATATTAACCAGATGGCGTTTTTCCTTACTTTATTTCGGGAGCTACCTTTCTGGTATTTTTTTTTATCCGTTTGGTGTTATATATGCTGATAATCTCGACTCTACCAAAGCTAGAACCCCTTCGCTAAGTCAAGTTTTATCCTCATACCGTCGCCCTCTGCACCTCAACTTTGGGGACTATATTTTAATCCAATAATCGACCGCATGCGACCCATTTCTATCCCCTCTGTCCGCATTTTCCCGCAATCATGAAATCCCCTCGTACACCAAAAACCACCATCGTGCGACCTCACCATCACCTAACCAAAACCCGCCTTTTCTCGCCTGTGTATGTGTAAGGTTTTCATGGAAAAAGAAGCATTTATAAGCAGTAAACTGCAATATTCACTTACACACACAGTTCTCGTAACGATGGCATGAATATCTCGTGGTGCAAGCCACATAAAAAAAGTATGGCTGCCTGAAGCATGAGTTGGACGAGATATTCAGAATCTTGAAAATCGGGTTGCTGCGGCACAATGTATGGCTAGAACCTTACCCCTACAACGTGGAATAAGTGTGAAATTGGGCATGTTTTAAGGGGTCGGACGATAGCGGTTTTTGGTTGGATTTAGTCTTCGGTATTTTGGGATTGTAGGGGTAATCGAATGGTTGCGGCTGTTTTATAGGTTTCCAAAGTTGAGCTGCACCCTGCGGCACAGGTTCAGTATATCATCGGCTTGACCATCATGGCTACTATGAGTTCGTTCGACTTCTCATACTGCATTGGTCTGGATTTCCCATTGGTTATACCTCGCCTACCTGTTCTCCTTCCCTTGAGTTCATTTATCCTGAAAGGTGTAGGATGTAAACCCAGTTTCTGGCAGGACAGCATGAGACCTCCCTCGGTCACACAAAAGAGCATTCACAACCATCCCAACGATAACCACCCCAGCGATTATATTCTGCTCAAGCTTCCATTTGCGTCGGGAATGTCGCCAATCGCTAAGGCCACCTTGCGTTCGCTTGCGCTTCGGGCTGTGGTTGCCGATACTAAGGAACTCCGCACAGTACTTCACAATACCGCACTTCCTATTCTCTTCATCCGGGAGCAGACCCAGACGGGGGGATTTTAACCCACAGTGGGACATGATTTTTTTTACCTCCAATGTCCTGTTTATTTCTCTTTCTCTTTTATGCTTCAAGGCACGCCAACCATACCACACGCCCCCCAGATAGCGGGCAGGCACACCAAACGATCCCGCGTCTTGGTCATTGGGTCAGGACCGCGAAGGTGCCTTAATCATAAGTTGGGGCAGTATCCCGCATCGAATTGCCTGATTCACAGTAATCTCCCAACCTGGTATGCTGCAGCCACTCAATTGCCTCTCTGGCATCCCGTTCCCGCAGGCAAAGTGCCTTCGCTATCTGTGATGCCTCTTTAACACTGGTAATTTGCACACCCTCCAGCCAGTCAAGGGCACATTTCGAAAAGCCAGTTATACTTCCGGGATACATTGCACAATATTCCGGATCAATCAAATTAACAGTATCGATGTTTTTTTATCCTTTGTAACCATAATAAAAAGAGACTGTCTGGAACAAAGGAGGCAGACAATGGATATAAAAATCGCGCCCCATGTGGATGAAATAATTAGGGCGCTTGGTACAACAGGCACAACAGTAAATCAGGCTACTATTAAAGAAGAACTTGCAAGGCTCCTGGAGTTCAAGGTGCCTGTAGAAGAGGCAAAAAGGAGCTTGCTAAAGAAATACGGGAATATCGATCTGCCATCAGTGAAAAAACTTTCCGAGCTTGGCGCAGGGGAGCGAAATATTGAGGTCACTGCCCGGATACTTGAGATCAATACCAAAGTCGTTGGAATCAAGGGCCAGGAGCGTACCATCTTCATGGGCACCATGGTAGACGAGACCGGGGCACGGAGTTTTACGGCATGGGATGATTTCGGGCTTGAGAAAGGAGATGTGGTCAAAGTCATTAACGCCTATATCAGGATGTGGCAGGGCATGCCGGAGATTAATTTCGGTGCCAGATCGAAAGTTGAGAAATTAGACTCCACCGTCATGGAACCGCTCCTGTCAAAAGACCTGGAACGCCCTGTCCTTCTGGCAGAGTTAAAAGAGGGCGAACCTGCCGTTCATACTGTAATAAAGATAATGGAATCCCATCATCAGGATATCAACACAAAGAACGGGCCCAGGACCATAGTAGCAGGGATAGCAGTCGATAGCACTGCCAAACTCCCCTTTACCTCATGGGTGCCTTCTCCCGAACTCAGGACAGGTAACACAGTAGAGATCAAAAATGCATATATGAGATCATGGCAGGGTATTCCTACCATCAATATGGGAGAATTCACTTCGATCAGTCATTCAGGAACTCCAATAGATGATAGTGATATTGCAAGAGTAATGGACCCCATCCCAATCAGTCTGGATAAAATAACTGACCGGGACGGAGCTTTTGACGTGAGCATAGAAGGCAACATAATCTCGGTCAGGCCCGGTTCAGGGCTTATTACCAGGTGTCCTGAATGTAATAGGGTGATACAAAAGAACATCTGCCGTGTCCACGGTTTGGTAGAAGGCAGGAACGATATGAGGATAAAGTCCATACTGGACGACGGTACCGGTGCCTTGACCGTAGTACTGGATGCAGACATTACCAAAAAGGTTACTGGCTACTCCATTGAAAAAGCCAGGGAAGTTACTTCTGCCAACATGAACCCGTCTGCTGTTGAGGAAAAGATCAGGAACAAGCTTATGGGACAGAGTATGCGATTAAGAGGTAACATGACCAAAGGTGAATACGGGATCACACTGGTGGCGTCCGATGCAGAGTTTACTGAGATCGACCATGCTGCCACCGCTACAGACCTGGTCAAAGAGATAGAGGGTGCAGGTCATCATTCACCCCGGCCGGGGGATGGCAGTCTATGGTAGAAAGAGAAGTGGCCTGGAGGGTCTTTGCCCACGAATTCATTCATTCGGATTATTTCTTTCATGACGGGGATGAGCGCTCCCCCAATTACCTGGTCACTCCCACCGGTGCCAGGGTGAACCGGTTGTACTTTGTGGGTGTACTGACCGAGATTGATAATCTTGGTGCAGGGGAGGATATGTGGAGAGTAAGAGTATCTGACCCAACCGGTGCATTTTCAGTATATGCAGGACAGTATCAGCCGCAAGCATCAGTATTCCTGGCAGGACTGGATGTCCCCTCTTTTGTGGCTATAACAGGCAAGGCCAGGACCTATGAGCCAGAGGATGGAACCATATATACTTCTGTAAGGCCGGAAGAACTGAACACTGCAAGTGATCATATAAGGGACAGGTGGATAGTTGACACTGCCCGGCTGACCCATGAGCGCATAGGATTTGTCAGGTCTGCCATGGATTCAGGTCTTAAGGGTGATGAACTGACAGCCATGCTTGTTCAATCCGGTGCCAGTCCGGAACTTGCCAATGGAATACTAAGGGCCGTATCTCATTATACTGACCTGGGTAAATACCTTAATACTCTATCAGGTGTGATCGTTGATGCATTGAAGAACCTAGCGTCAACTGACCACCAACCGGCACCTGGGGCCGGTGTTTCGTACGCCATGGAAGAGGTTGCCACAAGCAAGTCGGCAGATGCTATGGTTAAAGAGACACCTGCCGGGTATTCTATAGAGGATACACAGCCCACACAGTCCAAACAATCTGCACAATCTACACGGCCCGTACAACATATACTGTCTAAACAGTCCACACAAACTACACAATCCCCACAGCCTGCCCATTTCACACAGCCTGAAACTGCCCCGGTAGCGGGAGAAGAGATTGACGATAGAAAAAACGATAGTGGGCCCGCCAGACCGGAAAAAGACAAGCCTGAACCTGACGAGATGGTATATGAACTGATGGGTATAATGGATAAAGGGAACGGCGTGCCTGTCACTGAATTGGTGGATGAATCAAAACGCAGTGGTCTTACCGATGAACAGGTTGACGATGCTGTGACAACATTGATGTCGGAAGGCAGATGTTACGAGCCCAGGATAGGGGTACTTCGCAGAGTATGAATGGGTAAATAAAAACAAACATTTAATATTTTATCATACATCTTTAAATCAAGAAAATGCTCACTTCATTCGCATTTTCTAAGCCTGCAGGAAAGTATATACTATTCTATACGTTAAAAAAAGCTACATAACATCCCGTATATCAGGTGAAATAATGAAATCTGTTGAGGAAATTCTTAAAAAAATCAGTGAAAAGGATGTCAGGTTCGTAAGGCTGCAGTTCGTGGATATACAGGGTATCGTCAAGAACGTGGCCATACCAGTGTCCCAGATCGATAAAGCGCTGGATCAGGGAATATCCTTTGATGGTTCGTCCATTGAAGGCTTCGTCAGGATAGAAGAATCAGATATGGTCTTAAAACCGGATATTAATACATTCCAGATACTACCATGGAGCCATGACGGAGGTAACAGTGCCAGGATGATATGTGATGTCCACCTGCCGAACGGTGAACCTTTCGAAGGCGACCCCAGGTATGTACTCAGGCGTGCCATGGAAGAAGCGGCTTTAATGGGTTTTAAGATGAATACCGGACCTGAACTTGAATTTTTCCTGTTTGAGAAAAATGACGGATGTCCTACCACTATTCCACATGACTCTGCAGGGTATTTTGACTTTGGACCTGTGGATCTGGCAGAAAATATTCGAAGGGAGATCGTGGTCGCCCTGGAAGGCATGGGATTCGAGATAGAGGCCTCACATCACGAGGTTGCATCAGGCCAGCATGAGATCGATTTCAAATACGATGATGCCCTTATCACAGCTGACAATGTGGTGACCTTTAAATATGTCACCAGGACAATTGCCAATAATATGGGATTACATGCCACATTTATGCCCAAACCCCTGTTCAGTGAGAACGGCAGCGGCATGCACATCAACGTTTCCCTGTTCAAGGATGGACAGAACGCTTTTTTTGACCCTGACAGCAAATATGGCATCAGTGATACTTTGAGATACTTTATTGGCGGAATATTGAAACATATTAAAGCCATTACTGCGATCACCAATCCAATTGTCAACTCATATAAAAGATTGGTACCAGGGTATGAAGCACCCGTATATGTTTCATGGTCCGGGGCAAACCGGAGTTCGCTTATCAGGATACCTATGGCCAGGGGGTCGAGCACAAGGATAGAATTGCGCAGTCCTGACCCCTCCTGTAATCCATACCTGTCCTTTGCGGTCATACTAATGACAGGACTGGATGGTATCAAGAATAAGATCGACCCCGGTGATCCGGTAAATGATAATATTTACAAGATGACAGCTGATGAACGCCTGGAATGCAACATTGATTCATTGCCAGGGACTCTCAGGGATGCAATGAACGAACTGGAAAGTGATGAAATATTAATTAAATCCCTGGGCCCCCATGTTTTTAATAACTTCATGAGGTTGGGCCGTGCCGAATGGGAATTATACAGGATACAGGTACATAACTGGGAAATCCAGCGGTATATCAATATCATGTAGGAAAAAAAGGTACAAGTTATGAACACCTTAACCTCTGACCCCCAGGTGCAGCGAAAACTTATAGAAATTTTAAGGATTATCAATGAAAGTGATGGTGCTATCGGCGCTCGCATCATTGCTGACAAAATGAGGGAAAGAGGGTATCAGATCGGTGAGAGGGGTGTCAGGTATCATCTGAGGATACTGGATGAGAGGGGGCTGACCGCCAGGGAAGGATATTCCGGACGGGTCATTACCGAGAACGGATTGCAGGAACTGGAAGACGGACTCATAGGCCACAGGGTGGGATTCATCATCACCGCCATTGATGAACTGGTCTATAGCACGGACCTGGATGTGGACACTGGGGAAGGTAACGTTATCGTGAACATGGCGCTGATCGACAAGGATGATTTTGATGATGGTATTGAGATTATTGCGGCTATGAACGAATCCCCGTACTCCATAAGCCCATATATCCAGATTATTGAAGAGGACGCTATTGATTACAGGGTGCCGGAAGGAAAGGTAGGTATTGCTACCGTATGCAGCATAACAATTGATGGAATACTGGCAAAGAACGGGATTCCTGTAAACACGAAATACGGAGGTCTCATAGAGATTAAAAATGGGGCTCCTGCCGCTTTTTCAGATCTACTGTTATACAGTGGTATAACTATCGATCCGATGAAGATATTTATCAACCGCAGAATGACTTCGGTACTGGACGTGCTTGAGACAGGAAACGGTAAACTCCTTGCAAATATGAGGGAGATACCTGCTTCAGCTAAAGAGCATGCTATTGAGGTCCTTGACAAGGCCAAAGGTATAGATATCGACGGCCTGATCGGAATCGGTAAATCCGGCAGTCCAATATTCAAGGCACCTGTCAGCCCGGGAAAGATAGGATTACCCATATATGCTGGCCTGAACTGTATTGTGGCAATAGAAGAAAGTGGTATTGATGTGTCGGTATTCCCCATATCCAGGATGGCTAATTATAAGAATATGACTCGACTGTAGTTCTTCTATGGAAATCCGGGAAGGCTTACCAGACGATCTTGAAAGATTGATCGATTTCATGGAACTGGTCGACAATGAGTTTGTTCCGCCACTGTCCTTACAACCGGGCGGTATATACGAAAGGGTATCGGGTACTCTTGCTAAGGTGGATTCTAATTTTATTATTGGTGAGTCAAATGGAAGAGTGGTTGGTGCCATGGGATACAGGAAGAACTGGAACGGGATAGAAGAAGTATTGGGGGAGGCGTATATTTCGTTCATTGCTGTTCATCCCGGGTACAGAGGGCAGAATATCGCAAGGTTGCTGGACCGGGCACTGGCAAAAAAACTGTGTCCTGTCTGGGTGACACATGTCAACGTCACTACATGGTCCACAAACCCTGGTGCATACCGGATGTACCAGCAGCTTGGTTATGTCGTCTCTAAGACCTTGAAAAACCACCGTGGCCCGGGCGTGGATACTATCTATTTCAGGAAAAATTTAAAGTGAACCGTGACATCATACAAGGGCTTTTTTTATCCGGCTGGCATATACTGAACTGTCTACTGACTTTCCGGCCCATACCCGCTTCACATCACAGTTGTGTATAATGGCGGTCAGGGGTACTTTTTTATCTTCGTCAGGTGCGCCCTGGAAAAGCACTTGGTAAAGGGCTCCGGCCGGACTGTCTTCGCTTATCTCGAATATGGATATGGAATCACCGTACTTCTCATCCACGACCCGGATGTTGGCCTCATTGGCCAGGCATATCTTGCAGGTATCTTCTCGCTGGCGATCACGCATGATGTTGAGTAAAACCGGTTTTGGAACTGCGCAGATGGCTTCTACCACCTGTTCAAGGGGGGCATATCGTGACCCTACCATGTTATCCACACGGTCCCCAAACTGCTCCATGACTTCATCACTGGATATGGAATGCTTGGCGGCAAGTGATTCTACGAGCCTGATTTTGAAGGATTGTCTGTGTTCGTTAAGTATTTTTTGCAGGTCCAATGATATCACGCGCCTGATATGGATGTATTGATAGAAATCCCATTATATAAATAAATTGCAGGAAAAGTCTGATAACGCTAAAAGGATTTTACTATACCTCCATTGGAATGGATCTGCAATATTACCACACTAGACTTATATAGTTTTTTAAATATTAAATACACTGCAAATGTCTGATAGTACTACACAAGATTCCGCAGACAGCAGCCTTGAAGTCAATGTGGAAATGGATATCCGTGATTCCCATTTCATTTACACCCAGACAGTTAACTCCTCAAAGAAGACCCTGGACTACAATTACAAACGGTGCAACGGCTGCGGGATATGTATCGATGTATGCCCTGCAAATGCTATAGAGGCAGGTCCGCTCTTCGAGATAGCCACAGGTATGGACGCACCGCCGGTGATCATCGACCAGACAAAATGCACCTTTTGCGGCATGTGTGCATCCTTCTGTCCGGTAAGGGCTATCAGGATGGACATAGATGGCCAGGATATACTTGACAATCCCGACTTCTCCAAACTGGACTCAAAGGTGGTCATCAATGAGAAATGCCTGCCCTGCATGTTGTGTGAAAAAGCCTGCCCCCAGGAAGCTATTAAACTGGAACTCACTTTTCATACAAAGGAAGAAGTAGCCCCATTCAAAGAGGGGCAAAAAGGTGAGATTGCAGTGGATATGGACAAGTGCAACTTCTGCGGCATGTGTGCATACCTATGTCCTGCCTTTGTACTGGTGGACCGGGAGCCAACACCTGATGACCCTGTACCGTTCCAGGACCTGCTCATCGACCTGGATAAGTGCGACTACTGTAAGATATGCGAGGACTTCTGCCCTGAGGATGCCATCAGGGTGGAAGGAAAACTGGAGACACCTGTACCCAAGATATCAGGTACTGTGACTATTGATGACGAAAAGTGCAGCAGGTGCGGCTGGTGTAAGGCTGTCTGTCCTTATGATGCAGTGGATATAATAAAACCCTTTGAAGGGGAAATAGAACTTATCGAGAACAGGCTGGCTGATTGTGACCCGGTAGGCTGCCATGGGTGTTTCAATGTATGCCCTGCACATGCCTGGTATGTGCCGCCTGATAAGAAAATCGATGTGAAAAAGGATTACTGTATTTACTGTGGAGCATGCGAGAAGGCCTGCCATGTTTATGCTATCGATGTAAAACGCTCTGGTGTGCAGCATACTGAAGTCAGGGATCTGCCATGGTCGTCCCAGTGGAAGAATGCCATCAATGCTATCAAGACGGGTGATAGGTCAAGACCCGATACTGACCGCAGGGTCGAGATGGAGGTGGTGGGACCTATACATCCTGAAGTACATGAGATCGATCTAAGGGAAAAACCTGAACACCTTGATGAGATACGCTCAAGGCTGGACAACCTGATGCCAATGCTTTGTGATGCGAAAACAAGGTATGAATGGGAACGGCATAACTCCGGCTCGGTTATAAAGCGGATCAACAAGATGAATTAGAATGGGTAATCCTGTTAACTATGTAAATCATGTCTGATAATTACTAATATTATATATTTTGACAGCCATGGTTCACACCGGCAGAACTCACCACTCCCCTAATCCGCCGCCCGCATCGCAGAGTACCCACGCGCCGTCTGTCGCAATATTTGCTGAGGCGGGCGTGCTGCATCTCAATCGCAGTGGGAGAGCAGAGGGGCGGTTGAGTAAATGCAGATGCAGGCATAATGGCGGGCCTGTGCACCGAACGGTGGCTAGACGGAGGCTGAGAAAGGGACGGAACTGTTCAGGCGATTTTGCTGTGTCGGTGGGCAGCGCATCCATAAGCACGCGTTCTATACTCGACATTTTGAGTGTGCATAGAGAAGCACGGATTTTTTTTAAGTGGTAGTAGAAGTTTTATGGTGAATTACAAAATTGGTTCATTATTTTAATGAATAGCACCCTTTCCATAGAGTAATCGAAAGCGACCGAAGTGTAATTGAGAAAACACAGTCAATTTCGGATATTCAGTGTCGATTTCGAATTCACTTAGTGCAATAACTTGCCTGATTCTTTCATCAATCGTTGAAAAATTTTCGCCGGATTCTCACCCTTTCAGGCATAATTACCGTGAATGACCGTAAAATTTCTGCCAGATGATCTTCGATAGCAGCGATGATAATCTCTGCTTTGGTTGTGGCTGATAATCCGGCAAGGCGAACGAGAACAATGCCAGGTGCAGCTCTATCCTGACGAAATACCAGTTCTCCAAAATCCTTGTCTGCTGTTAACAATATCGCATCTTCCTTATTAACCAGATTCAAAACATCTTGATCAGAAATCCCTGGTTCCATTTCAGCAACGCATAACACAGTATGCCCATCGTGCCTGAGACGATCTACAATCTGTCGATCTATACACTCATCAGCAAGGAACTTCACTTTTCTGCCTCGTAATGGGGTAGACCACATCCGCCCGCAATGCATCTGATGCAAATGCTAACGCAGCACGGATATTTTCTTCTGTCAGGCGTGGGTGTTCTTCGATTATCTGTTCAATGCTCTCGCCAGCAGCAAGTTTTTCCAGGATTAATTCCACTGTAATACGCGTACCTGTAATTACAGGTTTGCCCATCATGATTGCTGGGTCGGATTGGATAAAATGTCTTTGCATTATGTACACCTCGTTTTATAGATTAGAATGCAGTGATATATCTGTTTTGGGTATTTAGATGGCAGGGGGGGCGGAAAGAATTGGGGCTGGATTCCTGCATAAATTATATATTTTAACAGCCATATCTACCCTCGGCAGCACTCATCACTACCCGAGGCTGCCACCAGTGGCGCTGTGCAACCGCACTCATGATCGCGGGCGGTGGCTGCACTACTCCTCGATCGTTGCTAGAGGTAGGAGGAATTGTGAGTGGCAATGGCTGAGTGAAGATGTGGTGGTGCGAACGAGGATATGGGTCATGTAACCTGAACACAGCTACTTAGTTATATATTCAAAATTTAAAATAATTATATTGAGGCGTTTGCGATGAGATGGTGATTAAATTTATACCATATCAGAACAGATTTATTCATATGTCATCAACGATTGATATCGAATATAGACTTCTTGGACTTGATCGGGAACTCCATTCTATTCTCAATATGCTAAAAAAAAATGAGGGTAAGAGAGCAGTTGAAGTTATGGAATCATCCTGCGGCGCATGGGATTATGATATTGATAGCAAGGAGTTTGTTGATCAATTAAGAAAATCCACCAGATTGGATTGAACATAATGAAAATTTATATCGATACTTTGATATTTATTAATTGGCTCCGCAAGAATATAGACCCCACATCTAAATACTATCTCGAATCTCTCGTGGAACTATAAACGATGACTTCAAAATTTTTACTGATTACAGCATTTTTGGTAATGGGAATTCTTTTAATTAGCGGATGTGTCAATGAAGAGAAAAAAGACGAACACGGTTTGACAATAATAGAAAAGGTTGAATTATCAGAAGATGAAAAAGCCAAAGTATCGAGTTTGATAGAGAATATCCCGGAAGAAGTTAAGCAGGAATTCAATATTAAATATGAAGCGTGGAAAGAAACTTTGGATGACCCCAATCTACGCATTCACAGTAACCCAGGAATGTTTACTCAATCCAGGCAATATGAGGAATTTCTGAGCTTCTGTAAGGAACAGGATAAAACGATATGGCCTCTCTTATTCCAAAAGTATGAGCAAGGAGACGAACTTGTTGGAATGACTCTCATAAATTTAACATATAATGAATATGGTTCCTTACTGGATGAAATAAGGCAGGAAAGCGCCAAGGAGCGGTACACTGCTGAAGGTACATACATAGCCCCATCAGGGGACGCTATTACAATGAAGTACATCAAGAAACTATTGGCATTGATATGATTGCGAAAACAGGGAGGAGGCAATCCTCTCTCTTTTATTTTTTAAAAACTAAACTATTAATGATGACTTAGAAATTATTATAATCAGTCACAATTTTGGGCACAAAAAATTAAGAACATACTGGTTTCACTTCTTCAATAACTGTTGCACAACTTAGTGTTGGAGCACACCTCTCACAGCGCTCCGATGCTCTTGAAATGACACTTGATCTGCTTAGTATCGTTAAAGTAATAAGCGTTGATAAAGATGTGGCGGTAAAAGGAGGGGAGATATATTCGAGCCTAGCGAAAAACGGTGAGGCTATAGAATTAAACGACTGCTTGATTGCAGCAACATCTCTGTCTGTGGGTATAAATGAGATAGTTATAGAGATTGTCGGAAAAGCCTGTTTTTCGAATATTTCAGCTTTACTGTCTAAACTTGACCAGGCGCAGCATAGTGATTTGGTTTTCACAATATTTTAGGAAGTTTCGATTTAGGCACTTTTTAGGTACTTTTCCGACAATCTCTTACAAGAAACACAAAACACTTTGAACGAATTAAAGCAGTTAACGCTCTCATCCCGGAAGACCTTGGCTTTAAGTTAGTAAACTTATTATAAATATATTTTTGGAAGACACTGTGCTCTGCAGTTCCATATATCACACAAATTGTATATTTTAACAGCCATGTCCGCCACCGGCAGCACTCAACAAACCCGAGGCCTCCGCCTGCATCGCAGAACACCCGCGTGCGGTCTGCCGAAGTGTTTGGCTGGGGCGGTCGCGCAACTTCCCAATCATATTGGGAGAGGGAAGGGACGGTGGGTGGCAGCAGCAGGGACTGACGACCAGGGGAGTGCAGGAGTCTAGCGCAGGGAAGTAGGAGGTATATGGAGGCTGGAATCATCATGATATAACTTAAAATAAGAAAAAAGTTATAGATATTAAAGGATGTGCGCCATGAAAGAAATTATGTTTTTAATAGAAGATGACCCTGAAGGGGGCTATAACGCTCAAGCACTCGGATATTCTATTTTTACTGAGGGCGAAACCGTAGAAGAAATAAAAGAAAATATCATGGATGCATTAAGATGTCATTTTGATAACGCACAAGACATACCCCGAGTGGTCAGGCTTCATTTTGCCAGAGAGGAGATTTTAACGTATCCCCAGAATGCCGAGGGATGTTTCGCATAAAAGCTTGAGACTTTTTATTATTTAGCATGAAAGTACCCTTGGGTTCTTTCATCTTTTTGTGCATGTTATTCGAAGAATTTCATGTACGTTTACTGAGACGATTCATAAAACCGCAGAGAAAACAACACGTCTCTGCGCCTCTCTGCGACCTCGGCGGTGAATCTTTTTTGCCACGATCTATTTATCCAGAATAAATTAAAAAGTCACAAAAGCTTATGCACAGTCTTGAGCAAATATGGTTATACAATCTCACGCCAAACAGGAAGTCACGTTCGATTGAAAAGTAATTTTAGGGACCTGTCTCCCACCTGCATCACAGAGCACCCGCGCGCCGTCTGTCATAGTGTTTGGCTGGGGCGGGCGCGCTGCTTTTTGAACACTATAGGGGGGCGGAGGGATGATGAAACACGTATTTCATATAGCGTCTTGCATGTATTTGAAGTCGCTGAAAATGATTTGGATAAGGGTGAAGCCCGAACCAGATACACACGGTTAGACTACGCCATGTAGGGTCCTAACTTTCTTCCCTTATTGTTCAGTCCACGCAGAGCGATTGATCTCGATGTCCTCTTGTACTCGACCTTCCGCCCAATTCATAGCGTTCTTAACAGTATCTTCAAGCATGTCGGTTTGATACCAGAATCGATTAATTAGAGGGTGTTTCGGAATCATGTCGTCTGGCATTCGGCTTGCTCCGCGGCCTTCATGTTGAAGGATTGCGATTACAGATTCAGCATTGCGGACAAACGGAAGCTCGTAAAGATGACCAGATGGGTATGTATTTTCGATGATTACATACCTCGCTAACATGGCGTACAGAAGCACTTTGCTGATGAGTCCTTGGGTAGGGTTCTCTGGTATATCTCTGATAAGGATACAGGATAGCCCCTGCGACTCCAAAACTCTCTTAACACGATTGAGTAAACGAAGGCTCCGACCTGTATCCTTGCCAAGCAGAAGGACCATTCCGCTTTTGGTGTCGTCCAGAAGTTTCGCCACATTTTCAGGATCGCCCCGGAGATTAGGAAACGCTTCGTGCATTAGCTGCTTATATTTATCTGATACTGACTCGAACAGGAGATAACCGAAAAGCGAACGCGCGGTCATATCATGGACCGTATCCCTAACATGCTCCACTTCAGTAATGATTTCTTTCCACATCCCAGACCAACGTCGCTTTCCACTCCCACCGAATGCTACAATCGACTCCCCTATGATGGCATTGGTTAAATCGTCTAAAAGTTCTTTCTCAGGTTCGATTGGAATTTGGTAGCCAGATCGTAGAATTGCGACTATAGGTGATTCCTCTGGATTGATTTTGCGATGTTCGAAAAACGAGTTCAATAGATCCACTACCTTCTCTTTTCCGAGACCCTCCTCCTGGGTAATAGATTGGATTTGCGCAATGATTTCAGCAGGTGGCGACACTGGACTTACCTCAGCGAGCATTCTCTTCTTCGCCTTGGAATATGAGTTATTACTCTTGGAGGAACTACTCCTATTTTGTGATTTTAGTTTCTTTGATGACTGCATAGCATCAATCTCCTTGGATTACGAAGCACCATAAACTTGAGTACTATCCACGGCAATGTCGCATAACGTTCCGAGCGTATCTAAAGTCCTGCGAAGCAGGATTTGGGCAAAGTGCCTAAGGCACGAAGCTAGACACGCTCTGTTATACGCCGTTTCATCATGAATTTGAGTTATTTGAGTAATCATTTTAATTCTCCCATATTCGTGGTAGGTTCAAATTATCAATAATCTCAGGATTATTTTCATCTCCTGTTCCAATAAGTACTTGGGCTGGATGCCACTCATCTAAAACTTTAGATAAAATTTTAGTCACCTGAGTTCTCACACTGGATGATTTTTTAATTGGAACTCTCTCCTCGAAATTATCACAAATGAAATGTAGGTTTTCACCACATTTATGTAGTGACGCGGTAAGAAGAACTTCCTTTTCATAAAATAAGATAATTGCCAAAGAAGGTTGTAAAGAATTAATGTAAATAGAACAAATAGAATTTTGTTCCCAATTGCTTGCCGTTATCCTCTTTGCAACATTACTATTAATTACATTCGCTAAAGATTTACAACAGCAAGGACAATATTCAATTGGAAGTGGCTTGTTTACTATTACAAGTGGGATATTTGACCCAAGCCAGCAAACTTCATCAATTGCAGAATCTATCCAACTTTCAGGTGGTCCGGTAAGTAAATGATATAGTCGTTCAACAATTGTTTTTGATTCAATTGTCTGGAAAATCAATCTCATAGAATGAATGCTTTCTTCGGTCCCGTAAATATTTATTACCGCTAGCATTTTTGGTTTTTCTTTTTGCGCTTCTTTTACAAACACCTCCCATTCCCTCTTGTACTCTAATATCTTCTTAGCCCCAAGTTCTAAATGATTCAACTCTGTATAAACCTGAGGTCTATGATGGGCATCATGATCCTTGACACAAAGAACGGCTATGTTTTCAAGGACAGTATTTGTATTATTACCATCAATATGATGAAAATTAACACCCTGCCCTCTTGTTTTGCATACACAACAAACCCCTGCATTCATAGACAGCAATTTTTCTTTCTGTTTAGGTGTGGGGTCTTTTCTTTTAGACTTTACTGGCATGAGTGCCCCTCATTTAATAAATTCAAACTTATATATGAATCTTTTTGAAATGGTATATAACATGGTATATCCGAAATTGAGTTCGTATATACTTCCAATTTAGCGGTATATCGGAAGTAAACTTTGGATATACTCCCCTCTATCAGAAGTTCACATACTCTCATTCTTATTACCTGAATTAGTTATTAAATCTAAACAAGCTGTCCCAAAACTAATTTACATTATACAATTCGGTCATATTGTATCTCAATTGGGCAATTATTAATTGTAATTTAAAATTATTATCCTAAATAGGATGGATATTCTTTGATTTGTACACATGCTTTTAGTTTTGGGACAGCCTGTAAAGGACTTTTTATTTTACCTATATCTTTGTTACTCACATGCGTATATATCTCGGCCCTCTTTGAACTCTTGTGCCCCAACAACTCCTGAATATATCCCAAATATGTGCCGCTTTCCAGTAAATGCATTGCAAAACAGTGTCGTAGAGCCGCCGCCCGCATCGCAGAACACCCACGCGCCGTCTGTCGCAGTGTTTGTCTGGGACGTGCGCGCTTCTAATCGCAGTGGGAAGTCAGAGGGGCGGCGAAAGATTGAAGAACTAC
>Ga0255420_10111_pt1 | contig 17101 bp, 21 predicted proteins | sample ANMaggSeSYBR02I3_FD_182630 | JGI IMG/M metagenome (GOLD analysis project Ga0255420, IMG submission 182630) | Sediment cell enrichment communities from methane seep in Santa Monica Basin, California, United Staets - ANME aggregate JGI... | ecosystem: Environmental > Aquatic > Marine > Cold seeps >...
ATGTTTAAGTTCATACGTTATGTACAATAAAACGCCAGTATCACCTTAAATTTTACAGGAGTAAACATGATAATCAGCACAGAATGCGTAGGGTGCGGCCAGTGTGTAGTATTTTGTCCCAGCGAAGCCATTTCTGTTTTTGGCAGGGCAAGTATCGCTGACAGCTGCACCCGGTGCGGTGTCTGTGTACCGTACTGCCCGCTGGGTGCCATCAGGGAGGATGAGGTATGAAAGCCCTGGTAATAGGCGGAGGGTTGGGCGGCCTGCTAACAGCAGCGCGGCTTGTAAAGGCAGGACACAGGGTAGAAATATTTGAACGCCTGCCCGTAATCGGAGGCAGGTTCATAAACCTGGACTACAAAGGCTATAAACTAACATCCGGCGCCTTGCACATGATACCTCACGGCTCCCAGGGCCCGCTGGCATCCATGCTAAGGCAGGTTGGGGCTGATGTTAAGATAGTTCCCTCATCACCCCCGGTCATGCTCAGGATACCTGATAACGGCAGTTTCAGGGACATAGCCTTTAAAAATTTCTCCAGCCCCCTTTCCCTGACTGACAAACTGAAACTATTTTACCTCAATACCAAATCCAGGTTCGTAAAACCCGGTGATGAAAGTTTTAAAGATTGGTTCTTCCCCTTCATAAAAGACCCCTGGCTAATCAAATTTGCAAATGCTTATTGTGGATGGGCATTGAGCATACGCTGCGGGGATGTATCTACCAGAGAGATGCTTGCAATAATTGACAATATGCGCCGCTATGGCGGTCCGGGCGTACCTATGGGGGGGTGCGGTGCCATTATCAATGCCCTGGAGCAGGTCATACTTTCATGCGGCGGTATAATTCATACCAATAGTCAGGTAGACAGGATATTGATAGTGGACAACAGGGCAGTGGGAGTGGAGGCAGTTGGGAAGACAATACTGGGTGATGTGGTCATAAGCGATATCGGGCACCAGTTAACAGCACAGTTATACGACAACCCTGACACAGGTGAGTTCAAAGAATACACAGCAGCACTGAATTCGGCCGGACCAGCGGCAGGTATCAAGATATGCCTGGGTGCGGGCAGGCCGCTGATAGGGCATAGCGGTATATTGCTCACACCTTATGCCAGGCGTGTAAACGGCATCAATGAGGTCACCAACATCGACCCATCCCTGGCACCGCCTGGAAAACATCTTGTCATGTCACATCAGGCACTACAATCTGATGATATCCGGTCCGAGATAGAACTGGGACTAAAAGACCTTGAGGATATATTCCATGGAGATGACTATGAGGTACTGATGGTCCAGACCTACCGGGACGGTTGGCCTGTGAACCGGGCAGGTTCGGGCCTGGACCTGGGCAATACCACACCCGTCAAGGGACTTTACATCGTGGGGGACGGTGCCAAGGGCAGGGGCGGTATCGAAGTGGAAGGCGTGGCACTTGGAGTGGAGAACACTATTGTGCTATTACATGAGTTTCGGCCATTTTAAATCTTACACCGTATTAAATTAAACAACTTAAATAGGGATTTTAGTGATAACTGGTTGTATGCCTACACAAATGCCCCTAACATCTTCCGAAAAGTATTCAATACAAAAAAACCATTGTTGAAATGTAAATGAATCCATCAAAATAAAATCTTACAATAGTTTACTTATTTGCAATCTTTGTTAACTGTAGATATTTAGGGGATTTGAAAGCATACAATTTATAAATTTATGTTTATAATAAACCGTTCAATAATTAATCAAGGTGAAAATATGCCAGGTGATGAACAACCACAATCTGGGGATAATGTCAAGATCATTACTAAACCACTCTCGCTTGAGAAGCCGGTTATAGTAGAAGGTTTTCCAGGTATCGGACTTGTAGGGAATATTGCAAGCCAGCATTTAATAGATGAACTCAAAATGGAATATATTGGAAGTATGGAATCAAAATATTTTCCACCCATAGCTGTTTTGTTCAATGGGATCATAAATATGCCAGTACGGATTTATGAGAGTAAAGAGCATAATATTCTCACAATCATTTCTGATATACCGATCCATCCCACTATATCCTATGAGGTCAGCAAAGTGCTAATGGACTGGGCACAATCGGTAAATGTAAAGGAAATTGTTTCCATTGCCGGGATAGCCACTATGAGTAGTGAGGAAAAGGTATTTGGTGCAGCGACCAATGATGATATGCTTAACAGGATAAAGGATCATGTTGAAATATTTCAGGTGGGGACCATAAGTGGCATTTCTGGTAGTGTGATGACAGAATGTTTCATGCGCAGTGTCCCTGCCATAAGCTTGTTGGGTGAGACCAATAGCCCTAATCCGGACCCAAGGGCAGCGGCTTCTGTGATTAAAGTACTGAATGTAATCTATGATCTTCCTATTGACACTGATAACCTGATGGAACAGGCCGAACAGATAGAAATCGAACTACAGAAACTTGCCGAGCAGGTTAAGACCAGTGAGGAAGGCGAACAGCCCAGGCGTGAATTCCCAATGTATGGTTGAAAGGAGGAGTGTTTCAATGAAATATATTGCACTTACAGGAATATCATCCCAGGTACTAAAGGAATTGCAGGATAATCGCATAAGAACTCTTGAGATTCGCAGCCCCCATAATTTTTATTCAGTACATGGTTCTGATGTGGGGGATTTAGTCTTGCTGACACGAACCAGCTATAATGATGTCAGAGCTGGAACAATAGGCATGATTACCAGAATCCGTAAAAAGCAGGTGGCTATACACCATCTCATGCAGGTAACCGAAGATGTTTTCGAGGAATGTGAGACATTCTCTACGAGACTTCAACTTGAAGTAAAGAGTATAGGCAGGGTAAGGAAGGTTGAAGAGAATGTTTTGGGAAAACCGTTCATAGTGGAAGCGGATGAGGTTACATACCTGGAAGCAAGGTAGCTGGTCCGTGATTCTGGTGGAATACTGTTTCACACCAAAGAGTTTTTATGGATAAAGCACTATTTGGAAGTCCACTGGTCTTATGGTTAAACGCCTGTGGGCTCGTGGCTTAGCCAGGATATAGCGCCGGGCTTCTAACCCGGATGTCGGGGGTTCAAATCCCTCCGGGCCCGCCAGTTATATCAATAGAAGCACCATGTGCCTCGGTGGCTTAGGGGTATAGCGCGTCCTTGGTAATGTCCTGCGGGAAACCGCATAACTCCAAAGAGGACGAGGTCGGGGGTTCAAATCCCCCCCGAGGCTTTAATTTGGTTTTTATTGTTCTTAGCATAACGTTTTCTGGGTTTACAAAGCTGCAGAAGGCGGTTTGGGCAAAGTGAAATGAAGTTGCAAAGCCCGTGTTAGATAAAGTCGGACGCATGGTATTATCGTCCCACCAATGGCAAAAACCACATATTCACTACGACGTATCCACTTCAAATTAGAGGGTAACTGGCACCATCTTAAATCGAAAAGCAACATTACATGTAGCTCGATAACAATTCCAAGATTAATATAATTGTCCTCATTTAACCCGCATCGATATTGATTTCTGCAATTTTTTTCGCTTCAATCAATTCTGAAAGGGAAGGCATACAATAACTCTTGCTAACTCTATCATGAATATATTCATAGGAACTTACGCCTAATTTCTTTGCCGTTTGCACAATCGTCATAAATGTATCATTAGCTTTGGTACCATCCTTTGTCATGGTATGCAAACTTACATCCCGTTTACGAACTTGTGCCCGTGCTCCCAGTTCGGCATCATTATTATGTAAAGGCAGTTCCGGATATTTTAATACCAGCAAAAGTTGTGCCTTTTTAGCTTTTGTTTTTGCAATCCGCTCATCTAAAGCTCGATATTTCGTTTTAGTAGAAAATAATTTATCATATTCTGCAGATAATATTTTAGCCATTTGGGAACTTGGATTTTTTTTATATTCTAAAAGTTTCCCGTAATAATTCCAATATCGATCTAAAAACTTCTCAAGTTTTTCTTTGTGCAATGGCACTATAGGGTGCAACTTCTTGTAGTTTCTCCCATCATGAACCCAACAAAGTGCTTGCCATTTAGTTATCAGTTTGAACTGAGGAGCATCATCACTTAAAAGAATTTGAATGACTGGATAATCAGTTTGTTGTTGATAAGCTACAATAGCACCCGCTTCCATAATTCTTTTCCGTAAATTTTTTCCTTTATCAGGATCAGGGAATATCTTTTCTAAAAGTTGCTCCATTTGCTTATTATCCAATATTTGACCAAAAACCATATCTCGAATTTGGGCAATCATATTCTTACTAAGCCTGAAATACTCCAGTAAAGTAAATGCCTCTTCATTGAAATTATAATTTTTTATTTCACTACCTTGAAGTATTTTTAAAATACTTAAACAGTCTTTATGTGGGATCGTAAAATAAGCAGTATAAAATGGATTGCATAGAATTTGGACAAAATGATTTTGCCCCCTGACTCTTCCACAAGTATCATCGATTTGTTGATATCTAGTAGATGAGATCCCTGCTAATACAATATCATCCTTTTCCTGATCAAAGATTTCATTGTTTTTGGTAAGAATGCGAGAAATTGTAGCTGGCAAAATATGAATTCCAAAATTTCTAAGAAATTCATGTATCGTTGGTTCAGACATATTTGAAACATCTTTCATTGTGTATACCAATGATTTTATTTCAGGGTTAAATTCACCTTCAACCCATATCGGTAATTCTCCAATATATGTCTTGTTTTGGGATGGTGAGTAATAAACCTCTTTTTTATATTCAACATTATCGGTTTTAATAATAATTCCTTGAACAACTAAATTTTGATAACCTTTAAATTCTATATCATCAGGTAAATCTGTCAGATCTACTGTACATATTTCAGTACGATCAATTTTTATTTTATGTTTTTTTGCTTTGGATCTTTTTTGTCTAGAAGGTTCTTGTTTTTTTCGTTCAGTTTCGGAAGAGACATCTCTTTTTTGTTTCTTCTTAGAGGGGGAAATATCCGGCTTACCTTGTTCTCCTTTCAATAAATTGATTTCATCTCGTAACTTTTGGTTTTCAATTTTCAACTTTTCGTTTTCTATGTATGATTCTTCAACCAACTGAAATAGGAGATTAATAGCGTCAGATACATCTTCATCTGGAATTTCATCTGGATGGATTTTTATCGATTCTAATTGTTGTTCAATTGATTTTTGTTTCATAATAATATCTATTATTTAATTCAATTTATTTTCGAGATATGTATAATAAAATTAATATCATATCACTTTTTCTATTTATATCGAATTGTTAAATAATATATTTCTATTAATTGCTAAGTAATCATCAAGAACGATGTTACCAATTAGCATCTTAAAAAATTATTTACCATTAGATTTGAAGAAGATACTGCAAATTCAGATATTTATATTTGTATGCAAGATCCATCCCCTGTAATGACTTGAATCGGCTTGAACTCATATAATATACTTGTATAACTGATTTAAAATATTATTGTGGGTGTTTATGCTAAATAAATTGGTATATCTGCTTAAAATATACAAAACTATATGGTACTTTAAATTGGATTTTAAAGGTCTTAACAAATTTATTGATTAAAAGGGAGGCAGATTAGTCTGGAAATCGAAAAAAACGTTAATTATGGGCTACTCTCATTCCCCATATGACTCACAATCCCATGGGATAATCCTGGTTCGATGTGTTATCTTCTTACCGGTTATTTTACAGATACTTTCTGCTATTTCTTTTGCTTTTGATTCGCAATGGCTGCGACAAACCTTTACGGAGCCATCAACAAATGTCATTAAGGATACGTTCCATGAATCGCTTGAGTCATTTACAGGCGAGGCGTGGCCACAGTTATCATGGGCATTACACGTTATTTCAACAGCTTCCAGATCAGTGAATGGTATTTTTTTAATGAATTTAAAATGTGTTAGAATAACCTCTTTCGTAACAATTGCAGTTTGAAGCCTTTTATCGACGATGATAGTTTCTCTGATTATTAAGGTATACAAACCCGCGAAAAGAACATAAACCCCTAACAATAATAGCAAGATAAAGATCAATCTACTGGAAATATCCTGCGATTCATAATCAGAATCAACAAACAAAAATGAAAATGAAACTAAAAAAATGAACAATCCGGTGCCAATTATTAATGAACCAGCATATATATTATCTTCTACACTGTCAACCAGTATGATCCGATCATCTGTTTTTTCTTTGACTATATGAGGTGACATATTCCATCATCTCGTCGAAATGATTTGTATTAACTGTTGTTTTATGCACAATAAAAGTATCGTGGATTAAGCACATACGACATTGTTTTTGAGAGAAGTATTCTCCCACTGATCCATCGACCCCTACTTCCCATCTGCTCTCATACACCGTAGCCCTCCTCCCCTCCCGCAGATCGGGTGCCAGTTCCACAATAATCGTTTTAGCGTCATCATCCCATATCGCAATCCATCCGTACACTGTCAGACCCCAGACCGCCCCACCCCCGCAAACCATTGCCTGCCACCGCATCCGAACGGATATATGGATACCCTGCAGTATCTGAAAAAAGAATGAACGAATACCGCAGTGCAAGGAACACGATAAGAAGACAGCTAATTTCAGTAGAAGATCCTGTCAGGATCATCAGGGTGAAATAATTCGGTTTTTTGAATAAACCTAATTTTATTCGGGCAGATTACATGCGTACCTAATGACACATCATAGAATCATACCTATAGGGTCAATAAATCTAAAATAGAGAGATATAAAATGAAATCATTGAAAGATGTGGAGCCTGAAACTATGGTGGTTGTTAAGGAGATCAAAGGTGGTCTTGATGTCAAAGAGCACCTTGAGGAACTCGGTGTAAAGGAAGGAGTTGAACTCAATGTGGTGGCAACCGAGCCAGTGCATGTGCACTGGGGACCCATTTCCCTGGCAGTGGGAGATCAAGAAATAGTCATAGCCCGCGGATGGGCTGATAAGATCTATGTGGAGAAGGAGGGATCGATGCTTCCACTGCTGAGACAGGAGGAAGGAGATAAGGGAACTGTCAGATCGATTGAGGGTGGAAAGGATTTCAAAGATTTTCTTTCCGAATATGGCATCATGGAAGGGAGCGAACTGACATTCCTCCGACATATTCCAGATCGCACCATGGTGTTTACAGTAGAGGGTACAGAGATGAGAATGGGTGAGGGCCAGGCATCGAAGGTGTTTGTGACCAGAGAGGGAAAATCCATCCAGGTCAACTACCTGGGAGAGGGCGAAAAGGCAGCGGTGGAAAAGATCGTTGGTGGGATCCATCTTAAAGAGAAGTTTGAGCAACTCGGCCTCAAAGAGGGTGCCGAGATCACCCTGCTCAGAAAAGAAACGCCTGCGCCGACCCCAAAAAGAGGCACATACATACTTACAAAGGTGAATGAGCAGTTGATCACCATCGGCCACGGTCTGGCTGAAAAAGTGTTGGTCGACTAGATAAATACGAGCCCGATGATGAATCGGGCTCAAATATCATTGGAGGTATGCTTTGTCAGAAAGAAATATATGGGAATTCAGGAATCAAACAGTATGCGCAATCCTCGGATTAACTTTCGATGAGAATGAACTGTCTGATATTTTCAAGAAATTGAAACTAAGTCCTGACGGGATCGCAGCTTTTGAGATGCATGGCAGCCTTGTTCATGCATGTGGCACCCAGAATAAAACATCCAAACAACTGGAGAATATACTTAAGGATCGATTTGAAGAATATAGGAAAGATATCAAACGCATACCCCAAAATGAAATTTATAAACATATCGAGGATAGAAACGGTACGGATATCCCTCTTCCTGCTCTTATCTGGTTTGCTGTGCGCAATCAGCATGAAGATATCGATAAGATCGAGGCAAGGGTTTATGGTGTCACACACATGTACGGGCATCAAGCTTTACGATTCCATGATGCACTCCACAGAGCACTGCCTGATAGCAGACCGGAAGATGTTGTGAAAGAACTGAATGATGCTCTGAGATCAAACGAAAAACTTCAAACTAAGTCTAAAAGATTAGAATGGAAAGTAGAGCAATTGAAATCTGATATCGAATCCGTTAAAGAAGATCGATCAGGAATTAATACTGTGATGGAGGAGCAGAAACAGTTGAACAGGCGATTAGTAAGTAATCTTGAGAGGTTTGGTGGTGACAACGCACTCGGTCAGATGGAGGATATGAAGAAGGAGATCGATCTTTTGACTGAAGAGGTGGGGACATTGACCAGTAAACTGCTGGAACGGGATCGAATATGTGATATGATGTCCAGTGAATTAAGACCGATTGAACAGGTTTCGAAATTGTGTACTGAAGATATAGAAAAGAGTGTTGATCTGAATGGCATGAAAGTGGCTTATGTTGGCGGAGTGGAATCGCTCACGCCGCACTACAGGGAAGTGATCGAATCCTTTGGTGGCACATTCTGCTACCACTGTGGGCGGTGCATACATGGAAAAAAGGAGATAGAAAACCTTGTGGATAGAACAGATATAATATTCTGTCCTATGGATATAAACAATCGTGCTGTATATAGATCCGTAAAAAAAGCATGTAAAACCAGAAATAAACCATGCCGTTTCCTTCGCAGTTCGGGTCTCAGCATGCTCATCAGGGAACTGGAGGATCATGCTGGATAATATTATTATTGTAGCCATCAACAGGAACATCTGAGAACCCTTGAACTTACTTCGATCTGTGATCCTTTTCTTCACATGGATGCTTTCCAGTTATACAGAATTTTTCAAAGTGCTCAAGCCATTGAGGATATTCTGGTGCGGATTTTACAAAAATAACCAGGTTTTTAACCTGTTTTGTCGTTATTGCATCCAGTTCATGCTCCATTGTACAAGCATCCTTCTCTGCAATTTTTTCAGGCACTTTTATGATCTCCAGAAAAGCCTTCAGGGTATCATGCCGGTCCTTTATGATCAAAGCGATCTCTTTTCCTTTTTCAGTCAGTGTCAGGCCATCATATTTCCTGTATACAACAAAACTCTTTTTATCAAGTTTCTTGACCATTTCAACAACACTTGGCGGCTTAACGTCCAGGGCAACCGCTATGTCCTTTATTCTGGCATATCCCTTATCTTCTGTGACATTGAGGATTGCTTCGAGATAGTCTTCAGCTTTTCGCGTTAGCATATTTACACTCGTACCTATGTAACCGATGGCTTTTAATGTTTCCATATGAAATATTCAGGAGTTATGGGGCATTACAGGAAAGGAACTGTTCCCCCTTCATTGTCAACGCATACATCTTTGTTTGCGAACCACATTGCGAAACGCAGTGGTTTTCGCACAGGTTCGAAGCCTGGCAAGAACATTGCAGACCTGTTATTTCTAGATATCCCGCATTCGCAAGGAAATCGATCATCGCCAGGAGAGTGGACATATTCATGTCCAGCTCCCTGGCGAGCGCATCGATGGTACCTCCTTTTACAGTTCCTGACAGGACCTTCTTCATCACGCTCATACTATTCCCACCTTTAGATCTCCTGTTCCCTTTTACGGATGTAATATACCACCACAAGCGAGAATGGCAGCAAGAGCACAGCTGGGGAATAAGGCGGTGCGTACGCCGCAATAAAGTCCGAAAGCGTGTTGAACCATGGTCCAGTCTCTTCTTCCCAGCTTGGTATCGATTCAGTGATCATCGCAAAGATGTCACACCCTGCCATGATCCAGATCAGGATGCTGCCCATCACAATTTTTGAAAACTGATGGATCTCATCAAAGTTCCTTATGCCTGAAAGGTAGAAGAGTCCTGCAAAGAGTACAATGACCCCGCCCCAGCCGCCTCTGAAGAGGTCACCAGGTATCTCAAGAATCCCGTAAGCGAATTCACTCGCCCCTGCTGTTACCAGTATGTCAGCGATCCCGAATGCCGTTGTTACGATTCCTAGTATGGCAAAGTAGATTACTGCAACCGATGATTTCCCAGCCATCTATGCCACCCCCAGGAGTATTCCTATCAGGTGTATCAGTCCACCATAAGCAAATACGACCACTGTAAGAACAGCCATTGCTCCAAGCAGCTCTTTCCAGCCCTCTTTTAGCATCATTGCAAAGGTTGCAACGCACGGGAAGTAGATCGAGACTAGCACCACTGCTGTGATCATCTGGTACTTTGTCATCTCGATCACAGAAAGTTGCGCAACCGCAAGGTCTTTTCTGAGGAACGCAGCTATGAGCGGACCTGCAGTCTCTTTTGGTACGCCGAACCAGCCGACAAAGACCGGAGCGAGCGCATCACCCAGGAACCGGATGACTCCAAGCTGGTAGAGAATGCCCACCATGGCAGCGCCAAGCAGTACGAAGGGGATTGCAACCTTGAAAAATCCTGTGATCCTTCCCCACACCTTCTTTCCAATATTACTCAGCATCGGTCTCCGGTACGGCGGCACATCGATCAGAAACTCGGGAGCTTTTCCGGGAACGATCTTGTTTAAGATGTAACCGAAGATGAAGTACCCGATAATCAGATAGAGCAAAATCCATCCCATAAGACCAGGGATTACATCCTGCATAATCCCGATCTGGGCGCCGCATGGGATGAATATGGCAAGGAGCGTCATCATGATGAAACGCTGCTTCTTCGTTTCAAGGATTCTTGTCGCAGTAACACCTGGCACATTGCACCCGAGCGAGAGGATCGTTGGCACGATCGCATACCCGTGCAGACCGATCTTGTGCAGCATAGTATCGATGAGGACAGCAAGCCGCGGCATGTACCCGATATCCTCGAGTAGTGCAAGCATCAGGTAGAATATGACTATCGCAGGCAGAACAACACCGATTGCAACGAATAAGCCCGATGTCAGCACACCGAACGATTCCAGACAGTTATCAGAAAGCACAAACTCACCGCCCTCAATGCCCCCTGCATCGACCATGATGGCATATAGCCACCCACCCTGCCCAGGGAATACTTCCTGGAGCCATGGCAGCCAGTATGTATCAAATAGTCTGACAAAGAATCCGTCAGTGAAAAATCCTGCAAACGAACCGAATATGCTCCAGAAAGCATACATGACTGCAATCGCAATGGGTATGCCTGTGAGCGGCTTGACTGTGAATTCACCGATCGCATCCTTTAAGGTATGCCTGTATTCTCCAAATGTTATGGTTTGTTTTGCGATCTTATCGATAAGATCCCAGCGCTGGTCAATAGTCAGTTTCATGTCAGGCCTCCTGTGTTCTCGATGATGTCGTCGATTTCAACGGGTTTAGCCTCTTTCAGCCTTGATGTGAGTTCCATTATCCCTTCGCCACTGATCGCAACAGTCGGAACCACCGGAACGCCAAGGATACGCTGGAGGTTATTGATATCGATCCGTATATTCTTATCAACTGCAGCATCCCACATATTGAGTGCGATCACAATCGGGTATCCTTCCTCAAGTATTTCCAGTGCCAGATAGACCCCGCGTTCTATTTTGGATGCATCGATAACGCAAATCACCTTCACATCCTTATTTTCGTGTAGCATTGCCACAGCGACTTCCTCTGCTTTATCCTTCGGATCAAGAGAGAACGTACCCGGCACATCTATCAGCTCGGCATCCTCACCATCAATCTTCATATATCCTTTTGTAAAATCAACCGTGGTCCCGGGGTAGTTTGATTCGGTGACATTCGCCCCTGTCAAACGATTGAAGAATACGCTTTTGCCCACATTCGGGTGTCCCATCAGCAAGACTTTCACGATTTCATCTCCACAATGATCTTTTCTGCTATATTCAGTCCAAGGGAGGTATTTGCCTCATCGACAACTACAACAACCGGACCCTTCACCGGCTGTTTTGTGATCATCTTCAGCTTCTTGCCAACCCTGATGCCCATTCCAGCCACTTTTTTTCGTAACGTTCCTTCAATGTCTGTTACGGTTCCTTCTTCTTCGTATTCCATCTCAGATAATTTCTTTTCCATTAGATCACACTCTGGTAACCCTGATCTTTTGTGCCATCCCGCGCCCGATCGAAAGGACATTTCGATCGACTTCGATGGTGACCGGACCGTTGGTGGATATCACACGCACGATGCTGCCCTCAGAGATACCTCTAAGGTTCAGTTTCTGTCTGATCCCGTGACCTCCATCAATATCCATAATTCTAACCGGTTCCCCCGGTTTCATCTGTGAAAGATTTGTATCGTTTAAACGCATCCTGTTTCACCTTTTAAGATTGTTTTATGGTTGTGATCTGTGCAATTTATATAAAAATTTATTACACTTCTGTAAAAATGTTCGTTTCGGGTCATTATTTACAGACCCGTTCATATTGCTTTTTCAGGCAATCCATTCTATAAATTATAATTATCATGCACGTACAGATCCGTATGTTTAGGTGCCCCTAAAGTAGGCATTAGGTATGTTAATACCCTGCCCTACAAATGTTAGGTAATTGGCAAAAATCCTAATGTGGTCAAGCTGTAAAGTACAATATTAATCTTAATCGTTGTACTCCGGGGTTCTGCTGCGGTTGGGACAAGCTATGGTCAATGCAACCTCAGTAGAGGCTGTCCGGTAATTCAAAATCCAAATAAAAAGGAGACGGATTGTAGATTTAAATCTAAAAGGAAGCAAGGAGTTTGCTATCGAAAGTAATTGTTGGACAGCTTCTATACTTGCGAAATATAAGGTTATGAATGTATCATTAGCTTTGGTGCCATTTTTTGTCATAGTATGCAGACTTACATCCTGTTTACGAACTTGTGCACGTGCTCCAGGCTCTGCATCATTATTATGTAAAGGAATTTCTGGATATTTTAATACCAGCAAAAGTTGTGTCTTATTAGCTTTTGTTTTTGAAATCCGCTCATCTAAAGCTTGTTATTTCGTTTTAACCAAAAACAATTTATCAAATTCTGCTGATAATATTTCAGCCATCCGGGAACTTGGATCTTCTTTGAATTTCAATGGTTGGTCCATTTACTCATTATCCAATATTTGACCAAAAACCACATCTCGAATTTGGTCATTTGGATTGGATACAGAGGCAGGACCTTTTACACCATTATCTGGCAAGGTGGCCTTATGCAGGTATTTTCCTTTTAATTACCAGCTTCTTTTTTATTCAGGTAATCTTCAATGGCAGCATGCAGTCCGTCAGCGGCCAGGTTCGAGCAGTGCAATTTGACAGGTGGCAGCCCATCCAGTGCATCGGCCACACTGTCCCGTGTAATCTCAAGAGCTTCCTCGATGGTCATACCCATAGCCATTTCTGTGATCATGCTGCTGGTGGCAATGGCAGCACCGCAGCCAAATGTCTTGAATTTAATATCAGTCAGCTTACCATCATCGACCTTGATGTATATGGTCATCATATCACCACAAACAGGGTTACCCACTTCTCCCACGCCATCGGCATCCTCTATCTCGCCAACATTCCTGGGATTGCCGAAATGATCCATTACTTTTTCACTGTACATATTTTCATCACATTTATATTAAAATAATATAACAATTTAATAGATTGATAAGTAAATTATTTAACAATTAATTTTTCGGAGCAATGGGTGACATGCCCCTTAGTTTTTTCACAATGTCTATCAGTTTCTCTACAACGTAATCCACTTCATCCATTGTATTCCCGCGCCCCAGTGTGATCCTGATATTTCCGTGTATCTCTTCCGGTATGATACCCAGGGCCGCAAGTACGTGTGAGGGGTCCAGTGATTTTGACGAACAGGCAGAACCTGTGGATACAGCCACTCCTTTCATATCGAGCATCATAAGCAGGGATTCGCCTTCCACATAACTGAACCTGACGTGTACGTTATTGCACAGACGTTTCATAGGATGGCCGTTCAGGTATGATTCCGGGATTGAGTCCAGTATCTTTTTGATCATGGTATCCCTCAGGTTCTCCAGGTATTTTGTATCACTCTCCAGCCTCTGTTTGGCCAGTTCGGCGGCTTTTGCCATCCCCACAATACCAGGGATGTTCTCAGTACCGGCACGTTTACTCATTTCGTGGCTTCCGCCTTGTGACAGGCCCTGGAGCCGGGTGCCTTTTCGCACATACAATGCGCCTACACCTTTTGGTCCGTATATCTTGTGGGCGGATATTGACAGCAAATCCACGCCCAGGTCATCTACATTGACCGGCATCTTACCAACGGACTGGACTGCATCAGTATGCACCAGTACCCCATGCTTATGGGCAATTGTACTGATCTCCTTAATGGGCTGGATGGTGCCAATTTCGTTGTTGGCATGCATGATGGAAATTAAAATTGTATCATCAATGATAGCATCTTCAACATCAGCAGGGTCTACCAGCCCCTGGTCATCTACAGGTACATAAGTTATTCCATAGCCCAGATCACCGAGATATTTACATGTATTTAGAATGGCAGGATGTTCGATCACCGAGGTTATGATATGTTTTCCCTTATTTTTTTTCAGGTAAGCTATACCTTTAAGGGCAAGGTTATCTGATTCGGTCCCACCTGATGTGAATATGATCTCTCCGGGTTCGGCCCCTATAAAATCAGCGAGCGTTTTCCTTGAACTGACCAAAGCCTGTGCTGCCTCCTGCCCAAAAGAATGAAGACTGGATGCGTTCCCGAATAATTCATGATAAAATGGCAGCATTGCATTTACAACTTCAGGATCGGGTCTAGTCGTAGCACTATGATCCATATATATTTGCACCACTTCATTATCACCTCGATTTTAGGGGTACATATTTCCCAATATGCATATATTTTCCTAAATCGGTAAATGTAAAATATAATAATTAGTGTGTACAGGATTCACTATCCTATACGTCCTGTCTATTAAGATTTGAAAATTAAACTTTTATCTGTTCCGGGGAAAAACCCCTTTTTACAAGTACATCTTTCATTCGGTTTTTATGATTTCCCTGCAATTCAATTGCATCGCCCTTCACCGTGCCACCACAGGCGAATTTGGATTTAAGATAAGTTATTAGTTCGTGTAGATCTATTTCATGTGGATCAAGACCATCAACAACTGTCACTTCTTTTCCATATCTTCGCCGATTTATAGTCACCATAATTCGCTGTTGTTCCTTTGCGACCTCCTCACAGATACAAAGCTCTTTGGGAAGACCACATACGGTACACATCTCAGAACTCATTTCTTGAATTGTTCCTCCATATTAGGGTTGATACAGCATTATTATATTTAATGCCTTTGTATTGGTTGATACTGATGGTATTAATATATAATGGTACGCTTATTGCTAATGAGATTTCATATGCGATAAATATTTTCAGCCAGATGATGGGATTAATTCTGCATAAGAGCATACCAGAGGATTTTGCCCTTATTTTTGTCCTTAAAAGACCTGGTAAGGTTGGGGTCCATATGTTGTTCATGCTCTTTTGGATCGATGTAATATTCCTGGATACTGATAAAAAGATTATCGGGACAGCCACACTAAGACCATGGACCGGTCACAAGCGGATGAAAGGGGTCAAATATATTATTGAAATGAACCAGGGGACAGTAGAACGATTCAATTTGATAGCAGGTAAACAGTTGACTTTTTAAACAATTAACTTTTGGAGAATGAGGCAAAAATATGTATCCCTTTCAAAAAGTAGGGTAATAAAATTTGTATAAATCATTGATTATATTTATCTGCCACAAAGAGCACAGAGGACACAGAGAAGAAATTCTCTGTGCTCTCTGTGGCTATTATTTTTGCCCTCTTATTTAAAGTGGATACAAAAATATCATAACTTTTATGAGATGTATCGGACAATAACTATTTAGGGTAATATATATGGGCATAACGATACTCTGGCTGAACCGCAAAGATATGGATGGATTGATAGACATACACAATGTACTTCCGGTTGTGGAAAATGCGTTCCGGGAGCATGGTCTGGGCAGGGTCCAGATGCCGCCGAAGGTCTACCTGGATTTTAAGGCGCACAACGGCGACCTGCGTACTATGCCAGGTTATCTGGAAGACATGGATATTGCAGGCGTCAAACTGGTGAATGTACATCCGGACAACCCCAAAATCGGGCTGCCTACGGTCATGGCCCTGATGGTATTGAATTCCACAAAGACAGGTGCACCCCTGGCAATTATGGATGGAACCACACTGACCGACCTGCGTACCGGTGCTGCCGGTGGAGTTGCTGCAAAGTATCTATCAAGGGAGGATTCAAGGGTCGTGGGCCTGATAGGACTGGGCAGACAGGCAAGAACGCAGCTTCGTGCCATTATGGCAGTCAGGGACATAAATAAGGTAAAAATATTTGACCGGTCCAAGGAGTCTACTGTTGCATTTAAAGTAGAGATGGAGAAGGAGATGGAAGTCGAAATTGAATCCGAACCCGATGCCCATGAAGTATGTGATTGTGATATCCTTGTGACTACAACCCCGGTGAAAAGTCCGGTGGTCAAGGCTGAATGGGTCAGGGAAGGTACCCACATCAATGCTATCGGGGCGGATGCAACAGGGAAGGAAGAACTTGATCCGATGATTCTTAAAAATGCAAAGGTAATAGTAGATGCCATCCAACAGGCATCCCATTCAGGCGAGGTAAATGTGCCCATCTCAACAGGTATAATTTCAGTGAACGAGATATATGCCGAACTGGGCCAGGTGGTCAGTGGCATCAAACAGGGAAGAGAGAATGATGGTGATATAACGGTCTTTGACTCAACTGGTCTTGCCATCCAGGATGTGGTAACTGCGGATCTGGCCTACCAAAAAGCGCTTGAGAGGAAGGTGGGATTAGAACTGGAGTTATTCTGATTTCTTAATCCCCATCCTGGCAAATTAAAATCACATCCTTTTTAAGTAAGTAAGTCGAAGGCTTATTACATGTAACTGGTGACTACGGTAGAGTCGTTAACTTACACGTGGCAAGTGGCTTTGGTAGAGTCGTTAACTTAGACGTGAGAAGTGACTTTGGTAGAGTCGTTAACTTACACGTGAGAAGTGACTTTGGTAGAGTCGTTAACTTACACGTGAGAAGTGACTTTGGTAGAGTCGTCAACTTAGTTTAAATGAGGGAAATAAATGAATTTGAATGCAACTTTTATTTCGGGAAGGACTGTTAACCAGGGTTGTAACCTGGAAAACAAGACTTCTCAAGCGTATTTTGAT
>Ga0255420_10117_pt1 | contig 16544 bp, 14 predicted proteins | sample ANMaggSeSYBR02I3_FD_182630 | JGI IMG/M metagenome (GOLD analysis project Ga0255420, IMG submission 182630) | Sediment cell enrichment communities from methane seep in Santa Monica Basin, California, United Staets - ANME aggregate JGI... | ecosystem: Environmental > Aquatic > Marine > Cold seeps >...
ATGTTCTTGATATTGTTACAGAAGGGCTTGTCGAATATAAGATAATAAAAAACAATAAGGAAGATCATGCTAAAAGGCTTATGAAAGAAGTCGGACTTGATGAAAACTCAATATACCGCTATCCTCATGAATTTTCCGGTGGACAGCGCCAGCGAATCAGCATTGCAAGGTCTATATCCTTAAAACCCGATTTGCTTGTATGCGACGAACCTGTCAGCGCCCTTGATGTATCTGTTCAGGCCCAGATCATAAACCTTCTGCTGGATCTCAGGGACAGCTATAATCTCTCATATATTTTCATCTCCCATGATATAAGTATAGTAAGCAACATAGCAAACCGTATAGCGGTTATGTATCTTGGAAAAATTGTTGAGCAAGGGCCTGCCTCTGATATAATAAACAATCCGATGCACCCTTATACAAAAGCTCTAATAAATGCTGTTCCTACACCTGGAATCTATAAAAAGAAAAAGATTGTCCTCAAAGGAGAAACTCCTTCTCCCTCTTCACCTCCGCCAGGATGCCACTTCCACACTCGTTGCCCGGAAGTTATGGATATATGCAAAAATATAGAACCACAAGAATCAAAAACAGGCATGCGCCAGGTGTGGTGCCATTTGTATAAGGATTAAAATATATCGTTTACGGTTCACGGTTATCAGTTTACAGTTTTTTCAGTAAACTATGCAACGACTGATTGCTTTTGATCAACCGTTAACCGCAAACTGTGAACCGTTAAAATTATTCGGCTGGAGCAGAGACTGCTGCTTCTTCAGCCACCTGAGCCTCTATCATCTCTGCACTTTGTTTTTCTGCTGACACAATCTTTTGTTCCACCACATCAGGTTCGACGGAAACAGAATCCGTTGATCCTTCAATCATTGGAGTCTTTATCTCTGCACTTTGTTCTTTTGTTGACTCAATCTTTTGTTCCACCACATCGGATTTGACGGAAGCAGTACCCGTTGCTTCTTCAGCTACCTGAGCCTCTATCATCTCCGCCTTTTGTTCTTTTATTGATTCAATCTTCTGTTTTACTACATCGGATTTGCCGGCACCAACCTTCAACAATGACGCCGTGTTAAGATATCTTATTGCTTCATCAAGATCCGAAACAGCGCCTCTGCTTTCAGCTACACCGGCTTTATACATTAAATCATTAAATTTAATGTCATTTAAACGGCTATAAGCTTTTTTGCGAAAATCACCTGTTGTTGCAAATAACAAAGCTTCATTCAGGTATGACTTTATAACCACATAATCAGGAGTATCCGACATGCCTGAAATAGCGTCTGCTTTGTCGATATAATAATTGAAAATAAGAGGAAATACTTCGGTTTCAGAATAAACAGCATTAATTTGCTCGGGCAACGGTACTCCGGGCAGACTCATCATCCACTCTTCGCCCAGTGGAGCATATCTGCCCTGCCAGATCTCAAGTACTCCAGCTTTTTCTTTAATATAATATTTACTGTTATTCGAAGAACTTTCGCTGAAAATAAGTGCAACCAAAATAATAAAACCAGATGCAAGACCGATAATAACCTTTTTCATAGTTGCCTTTTCTGCGGCTTCTCTTTCAACGGCAGCCTTTTCTGCGGCTTCTCTTTCAGCCGCTGCTTTTTCTGCGGCGGCCTTCTCTGCAGCCTCTCTTTCCACGGCTTCCTCCTTTATTTCAGCTCTGATAGTCGCCATGTCTCTTTTCTTGAGCAATAGTTTTTTTATTCTCCTGGCTTCTTTATCACTCAAGCCCGAAACAATCGACGGTGAAGCAAAATTCTTTAAATATTCCTCATCCACGGCAGCCCTGAAAATTTCAGCCGGTTTCCAGGCCTTAAACTTTTTTAAAGGCAAAGTTTTTAAGTAAGCCTTTTTCTTTTCAGCCGCTACTTTTTCTGCTGCGGCCTTCTCTGCCGCTGCTTTCTCTGCTGCTACTTTCTCGGCCGCTGCCTTTTCCGCTGCTGCCTTTTCTGCGGCGGCTTTCTCTGCCGCTGCCTTTTCCGCCGCTGCTTTTTCTGCAACGGCTTTTTTGGCTGCTGCTTTTTCGGCTGCTTCCTTCTTTATTTCAGCTCTGATAGTCGCCATGTCTCTCTTCTTGAGCAATAGTTTTTTTATTCTCCTGGCTTCTTTATCACTCAAGTCGGAAACAATCGGCGGTGAAGCAAAATTCTTTAAATATTCCTCATCCACGGCAGCCCTGAAAATTTCAGCCGGCTTCCAGGCCTTAAACTTCTTTAAAATCAGATCCTTTAGTGAGACCTTCTTTTTTGCTGTTGCAACGGTTTTTTTGCTGCGAGTTTTGGCTGCTGCCTTTGTTTTAGCTGTTGTTTCTGCTTTGACCGCGGCTTTTGCTATTACTTTGGCCTTTTTAGCAGTTTTCTTTACCTCATCCTTTTTTGCAGATTTAGTCTTCTTTTTTGTGGTAGATTTGATCAAGCTCTTTTTTCCCATAACAACCCCTTTGAATTTACGTAAAATCTGGCATATGAATTAGTGATTAAAGGCACAAAACTGTATTTATATATAAAATAAGTGCGATTTTGTAAACACTATTTTGCAACACAAATCCTGATTATGGATTGCAATTATGATAACTATTTAGTTTCTATAAAAAAACCGCTTTCTTTCGATTTTTAATAAAATAGTCTAATTGACAGATCATAATTTATTCTTTATTATTTAACCTAAATTGAGCGGTTTTTTGCAAAGGGAGACACTCTCATGTCCAGTCAGCCTGAAAAAAGGGTAAAGAACAACATAAAAACACCGAACACAGTTAAAATCGATGTGCTCAAAACCATTGATTACAAATATAACAAGGTAAGGGACATTGATATTACAATTCAGCAACCCGAGTTTACATCCGTGTGCCCGATGACCGGGTTGCCTGATTTCGGATGTATAACAATTAGATACATACCCAATAATAAGATTGTTGAATTAAAGTCTCTGAAATTTTATATGTTACAGTACAGAAATGTCGGTATTTTCTATGAACATGTGGTCAACAACATATTAAATGACCTGGTAGAAGTACTTAATCCTGAATGGATGGAAGTTGCAGGAAATTTTACAGCAAGAGGCGGCATTACTACGAAAGTTGCAGTTGAATATAATGGGGAAATGGTAACACTTTAGCCCTTTGAAAAAAAATCTGACAGGATAAACAAGATTTTGATAAACGGAAAGTTGAAATCAAACGTAAAGAAAGGGATTTTGATGAGGATTTACAGGATGAGTTTTGATGTTTTAATCCTGAATATCCTGTTAATCCTGTCAAAAAAATCTCTTTGAAAGACATTGTTACAAAAAATGAAACTTTATTATTTAAAGACTTTTAATCAAATACTTGTCGTTATTGTTATCTGCTTTTTATTTTCTTTCGCATCGCTGATTGCAGGATGCTCATTTTTGCCGGCTATAAAAAAAATAGCCGGCGATATAAAAGCCCCTGCAGGTGATTTAAAAAAAAAAGTTGGAATAACTTTCTTCGAAAACCGTACTTTGGGGGCCGTTAATAACTTCGAAAAAATCTTTCATATTAAACTTGTCGAAAGCATAAAACAAACATGCTCGGACATCCTTATTATAAAACCGGGAGATGCAGGATATCCTGATCAAATGGCTGTGCTCCCGAAACTCGCCTCAGGACGAATTGATAACCTCGTTCTTGCAAAAACAGGCAGAAAACTTGGTCTAAATGCAATTGTCACAGGAAGTCTTATAGATATAAGCGGAAATAAAGAAAACAGGGGAATTCTATGGTTCAAAGATACCTGTAACTTTATTCAATTTCAAATTGTTGTAGAAGTCTATGATACTGAAACCGGAGCAAAATTTTTCGATGATAGCTTTGTTCATGAAATCCAGGTCGAAGCAATAGATCTTTATAATCTCAAAACCGGCAATACAAATGAAATACCGGCATTAAACGATGCTTTGTTAAATGCAGTGATTCCCATAGGCGAAAAAATCTGCGACGCTGTCAATAGTCAGCCCTGGAAAGGATATGTAATTTCAAGCTTTGATGACAAAATAATAATATCTTCAGGAAAAAGATCGGGTCTTATCCTTGGAGACAAACTTGAAGTATTTGATAGCGGAAATATATTTGAAGGAAAAGACAGCCAGAAATTTTTTATTCCAGGGCCTAAAGTCGGAGAAATTAAGATAACTGCACTTTATCCGGACAAAGCCGAGGCAGCCCTTATTTCAGGCAAAAGCATAAAGGTCGGAAGTACAGTAAAAATAAAGTAAAAAAGTGCCTAAAATGCCTAAACTTGTGGCACGCCTTCGGCGTGCTATATATCTTCAGGGCTTGATTATAACTTCAGTCGGAAATAAAATTAGCAAAGTTGTATGGTAAAAAAATTAAATTTGGCAGCCCCAAAGGCGCATTCCTTAACTTTAGGCACTTTAATATACTTTAGCTCACTTTAGGCACTTATGTACGCACCGAAGGTGCGCTAATTGATGAGCCTAAAAATCTCATATATGATTTTAAAATATCTATGGCTTCGTCTTCTGATGAAATCGTCTTTATCGACTCACGGAATTTACTGCTGTACTTTAATCCTTTAACAAACCACCCAAGCCGGCTGCGCATCATAGCACATGCGCGTTTTTCTCCAAAGTATCTTACTGACTCATGAACATATTTGACCATAACTTTAAAGCGTTGTTCAAAATCTATACAAAACGATTCATCCCCTCTGAAACGTGCTAATACCTGAGCAAAAATCCATGGGTTGCCTATAGCAGCTCTTCCAATCATAACTGCATCACAGCCTGTCTCATTTTGCATTTTAACGGCATCATCCGGAGTAATAATATCGCCGTTTCCAATTACAGGAATCGAAACAATTTTTTTTACTGCTGTTATAATTGACCAGTCTGCTTTGCCTCTGAATCCCTGGGCCGCGGTTCGAGGATGCACGGCAATTGCATCCACACCGCATGCTTCAGCAATTTCTGCAATCCTGAAAGCATGGGCTCCTGATTTATCCCATCCGGTCCTTATTTTTATGGTAACCGGTATGCTTACTGACTTTCGAACAGCTTTTAACAATGATTCCGCCCTTTCGGTCTCTTTCATCAAAACAACACCGGCACCTGTTTTAACCACCTTTTTAACCGAACAGCCAAAATTAATATCCAGTAAAAATGCTCCTGAAGATTCAACTATTTCAGCAGCTTCAGCCATTATTGAAGGATCGGCTCCAAATATCTGAACTGATAAAGGCTTTTCTTCAGGTATAGTGTCAAGCAGTTGTAAAGTTTTTTTTGATTCGCGCACAAGACCGTTTGCGCTTATCATTTCAGAGCAGACAAGACCACACCCGGCTTCTTTTGCTAAAAGCCGAAAAGGTAAATTGGTAATACCGGCAAGTGGAGCCAGAATTACCGAATTATCAAGAACAAGTGACCCAATTTTTAAGGGTTTATGCATGGTTAGTGCTTGAAGCTGGATTAGCGTAACAAAAAAGGCAGTTGTGATAGCATGGATGAAGGCTATAGGATCCTACATCTGCGGACACCTTGCATCCACACCCATTTTTTATCCTCTGGCCGGAATCTTTATTAAGAGAAAGAGACCCTCCAAATAATTTCATCAGAAGATCATTTGGTATGCACGAACTTTTTGTAATACCGGAGTTTTCAGGAAGAATTGACAGCAATTCTTTCTCGCAACAGGTATGGAGACTGATATTTTTATCAGACAGCTCATCTTTCATTTTCAAAACAATTTTGCTTTTTATTTTAATGGGCGGATCAATGAAAGCAAAGCCCGGAATTTTTGCAATTCTTTTTCGAATCTTATGATAATCATCCATGAAGCTGGTGATACACCTTTTGATGCCATACTTGGAGGCTTTGCTTGAAATATAGTTAAAATCATGAAGATTGTCATGAATCTTTCCATCTTTTGTCTTATAAAAACATATAGGATCAAATCTCCAGCTTATAGAACCGGCACCAAAATTTCTGCAAAGATATTCTAATTGACGAATGCGTTCCTCTAAAGCAGGTACATTAGGTTCAAGCAATGGCTCCTTAGAGTTTATGGTAAAATTAAAATAAACATTATATCCCATTTCTCTAAGCTTTTCTCCGAATCCGCTTTTTATAAAAGGCCCAAAATTTTTCGACCAGAATAAAATGGTATGGACCTTATCCGGCGTAGCCGGCACGATTGATACATGCCTGTTATACGGATTCACCACCTCAAAGCGGCCATTTTTAATTTGCTTCATAAACCACTGCATGTAAAATGCAGGTATATCTGTTCTTCTTGAAGCTGAAATTACTATTTTAACCGCAGATTCCATCAATAATTAGTGTCCTGTCATCTATGTAGTGTCGCAATTATAGCCGTCATTCCCGCGAAGGCGGGAATCCAGTATTTCTGACTACTTCGGCGCTTCTGGATTCCCGCCTTCGCGGGAATGACGAGTGCCTGGTACGATATTTCACGCATGACACGACACTATTAACCGCCATTTACTTTTTCCTAAGATCCGCCAGAGATATTATTTTGGCCCCCCCCGACTTTTTTGGTGTTTCTTGCTTCTTTTTCTGAAATGTACGCTTTGCAGATTCTTCAGGACATGCAACAAGCTCCATTCGCACTTTTTTGCCGCTCATTGTAAACTCTTCGCCATCAATATATGTATCCCTTAGTATCCATGTAACAGAGTAAAGCGGCGTTTGAAGAATCAGCAATTTTACATGATACCAGTCAGGTTTGGCGTCCGGCAAAATTTTTTCGATCCTGGCAAAAATAAGCGGCTTGTCTTCAAAGTATAGCAAGACTACATCATTTTCTTTCGCCATTTATAAATATCCTTTTCCCATGAAAGCACAAAAAATGGTGTTGAAGTTTTAATATCTTCATTATATCTTAAGGCTGAATAGTTCAGCCACTAAGACACAAAGGCACAAAGCAGGGATATTATTTCTCGTTTCTCGTTCCCATGCTCCAGCGTGGGAATGCAAATAAAAGTCATTAAATAAAACAATGAACAAGAGGAATTCAGGAAATTCAATTAGAAAGAGAGCAAAGGAACTGGATTGCCTCTATGCATTTTCCAACCTGGTTGTAAGGAACGATATTACAGTTGACGAGATACTTCAAGGGACAATTGATCTAATACCCCCGGCGTCGCAAAATCCGGAAATCACCTCCGCACGTATAATTCTTGAGGATCAAATTTATAAAACAAAAAATTTTAAAAAGAGTATCTGGAAACAGACAAGTGACATTGTTGTACATGGCAAACCAGGAGGAACCCTTGAGGTCTGTTATCTTGAACAACTATCGGAAAGTCTATAGAGTAGAAATTTATGGACTCTGTCCGAATTAATAATGAAGAAAAAATGACAAAGGAGGAAAGCCCGGCATGAAGAAATGGTATAGCATTGTATTGTTGTGTGTAGTTTTTCTGTTCAGCGGCATTGTAAGCAGCTCCGCCGAGATATCATCGGAAGAATTGCTGCAGATTCTGATAGAAAAGGGCATTATTACCGATAAGGATATTGAAAAAGCAAAGCTATCAAAAGAACCAGCGGAAAAAATCGCCCAGGAACAGGAAACAGACAAGTTTGTTGTAAAGACGGCCAGAAAACCAAAGAGCGTTAACTTTAAGGGGCGTGTACAGGCAAGGTACACATATATAGAAAACGGTGATCTTAGTAATGTGACTTACCAGAAGGCATTTGATCGAGAGGAGTTTGATGGCTTCTCCATCAGGCGTGTACGTCTGCGATGGTTTGGCGAAGTTATCGATAAATGGAAATACCATGTCCAGGTCAGTGTTGACGGCGACAGCAATGCCGACAGTATAGATTCTTCCTTGCCGGATTATGCGCTCAGGAAAGATGATGTCGGCCTCAAGCTGCAGGATGCTTATTTTACCTATGATCACAATCCTTACTTCAATATAACGGTTGGTCAGTTCAAGTCACGCTTTTCACCCTCATACCTTGTTGCGGGGCCTACCCTCCCTCTGTGTGAGCGTCCGCTTGTTATTGATAAACTCTCCAGAAAGCGTGAAATTGGTATAAGCATAGAATCAGCAAAAAATGGTGCATTTGACGGCAGGGGCCACGGAGGCAAACTGCATGACAAACCTTTCTACTATGCAGTAGGTCTATATAATGGCAACAGTTTCAATAAAATGCAAAATGACAATGATAACCTTATGGCAACCGCCATGGTTGTTTACAGGCCGTCAAAATATATAAATTTCGGCGTCAGCTATGCATACGACCAGACCGGATATGATTACGAAACCACAGTTCTTGGAAATGCCACAGAAGTTAGCGGCAATTATGTTTTTGAAACAAAAGACGGTGTAGTCGGCAAGCACCTGAACATATGGGATTTCAACTCAGCGTTAGATATCGGACCATTTCATGCCCAGATCGAATATGTACAGCAGCATGGACACAACAAAAACAGGGGCTATGGCTATGGAATACAGGGACAGTATGACCTGACCGACAACTTTCAGCTTACGGCCCGGTATGACGAATTTGATCCAAATGTAGATGTTGATGACAGTTTTGACAGCCGCTGGTACACTGTCGGATGGAACTGGTTTATTCACAGGCAGGATATTAAATGGCAGCTCAACTATACAGTAAGAAAGGAAATGCATGGATATCATGAAGATAATGATATTCTGGTAACGCATTTTCAGATACTTTTCTAAACAACTGTACAGTCTAACGTTCTGTCATTCCTGCGAAGGCAGGAATCCATAATTCATTGATTTTGTTGGATTCCCGCCTTCGCGGGAATGACGGTTCGGTCAGGGTTAGAAAGAACTATGGACTCTTAAGTAAACAACAAAGCAACAAAAAAACCCGGGCCAAATTAACCCGGGTTTTTTTATCCTAAGAATATTTTTCAATGCAAAGCCCTAAAAGGATATCTGCCATTTTGCGCCAAAATAGCTTTCATGGCCTTGATCTGCATCATTCCCGACAGTACCATTTGTCTCATAATCATAATGACCGATTTCAGGAACAACCATTACGCCTTGTGCCAGAGTAATCGGTGCCTGCAGATAAGCCGCCCATGCCTCATTATTATTATTTTTGCCTATAGGATCATCTTCACCTGTAACATAGCCATATCCGGCCTCGACACCAATCACATCGTTTATCTTAACACCTATAGATGCTACGCCGCCATAGCCATTATTATCTCTAATATCATTGGTTCCTGCATCGTAATCAGGCGTGAAGTCCACTTCAGGATTGTTGTAAAGTCCATAATAATCAACGTTCTGGCCGCTCCAAACCATAGCCTTTAATGTTACAGGACCCACATTGGCTACTCCGGAAACACCATAGACATAGCAGGTAACATCGTATTCCTTGTCTGCTGCATTAACAACCTCAAATGCACTCCAGCCACCAAATGCCTTTACTGAAAAGGTGTCCATTGCCCATGTATAGCTTGCCTCTACCTTTGGATAAGTAGTATCATAGTCACGAAAAGCACCAGCCAGACCAGCATCCCCTACCCCTGGTTTTATTAACGCCAGTTTAAAACCGTCAAATTCAACCTGAATCATGGGGGCGTAAACATAGAAAGCGCCAAAGCCTCTCAAACCATAATCATTATCATAAACCTGGTTTAATACAAAATGAATGGGTGTGTATGTTCTTCCAACAGTCAATTCACCAACTCCGAAATCCCAGGTTCCATAAAGTTTTCTTAACTTTACAGAAGAACAATTATCAGAATGACCATATTCAAAACCACCGCCTATATCACCGCTATGTACTTTTGCACCAATACGTGAAACAGTATTGAGATCCCATCTTGAATCCCTGTCGTCATAACCTAGTTGATTACCATTAACAAAATTATCATTATAAGGATTACTTTCATCCTGGTACACGCTGAAAGTCTGCATACGCACGCTTCCATAAAAATCCCAGTCAACTGCACCCTCACCTACATCTGCACTTGCAGGAATTGCAAATACAACTGCAAACATTATTGCTGATAAAATAACAAATAATTTCTTCATCATAAATTTCTCCTTAAAAATGCCAAAATTTACATTATTTCCGTTTTATCCTCCGAGATAGTCCACCAAAATTCTCCCCACTTCACCTCCTTCCAAAGCGAAATAAAGACAAAACTATTATATAGGTAACTTCTCAAAAAGTTCGGCTAAAGATAAAAAAGACGAGTCCGCTGGTGATAAAATGTAAAATAGCTGACTGTTTGAGCATCTTAATGAGCTTTGAGAAAAAACAGCGCATAAGAAAATTTATCTTTAAAGCATATGATCTATCGCTTAACCAATATGTATTAAAAGGATTGGCCACTGTTTTTTCTTTAGGCTCACTTAGATGCGAGTTTCAGATATTCTTACATTTTATTATCAGTGGGCGAGTCTTGCATCATGTAATTTACCCGGATTTATTGAGAAGTTACTTATATAGCACTTAATATTTTAATATAAATGATTATTAACAAATGGGCTTTCTGCTTACAAAATTTAACAAAATTACTAAGTTGTAAGATAAATGTCAAGTTTTTTTTATAATTTACAACAAATATAAAATGTTATATGCTCTTGTTTTAGTTATCAATTTTCGCATATTATAAAAACCGCCCCCCTGATCCCTGCTTTTTAATTACACAATTCTTTTAAAAGATTTTTCAAGAGATTCTAAAGTCCAGCTTATCCAGACTGGACGTCCGTGAGGGCAATGTGACGAATTTTCGCATTCATCAAGCTGCGCAAGCAGTGCCGTTATCTGTTTATCCAAAAGCCGCTGATTAGCTCTAATTGCTCCATGACAGGCAATAAGCATCAGGCATTGATCAATTGTTTTCTCCAGACCTTGAGTTAAACCGGATTCCAGCATTTTCTCCGCAATTTCCAGAACAATCGGCTTAATCTCCCTGTCTGCAAGAATAGCAGGCACTGACTTAACCACAAAAGTTGTTCCACCAAAGGGCTCAATTTCAAGTCCATGTTTTTTCAGATCCGGAATAAGTTTATCAAGCATGTGTGCTTCTCTATGTCCGATATCAATAGTTTCCGGCATCAAGAGTTTCTGGACTTCTATTTTTGAATTCATGGAAAGTTTTTTCAGATGCTCAAAAAGAACCCGCTCATGCGCTGCATGCTGATCAATAAGCACCAGCTCTTCATCAGATTCGCATAGTATATATGTATTATGAAACTGACCAACTACCCTTAAATCATTAAAACGCTTTTCCTCCCAGAGACTTTTTTGCGTAGCAGAAAAATCAGGAATATCTTTGATGGATTTGCTGTACCGGGCAACAGGCTCTGAAACAAAAAAAGGCTTTTGTCCGGAAGAATTTTCCGCACTCCATTTTGGCAGGTCAGCTATAGTCAATGTTTCTGATACAGCTTCTATCAATGTTTTATTAACTTCCTTCTGCTGCGCCAACCGAACTTCGTGTTTTGTTGGGTGAACATTTACGTCCACCTGATCATATGGAACCTTTATAAAAAGTACTGCAACAGGAAACTGCCCCTTGATCAATCTTCCGGCATATCCTTCAAAAAGTGCGTGCTGTATTACTGTGTCTCGAACAACTCTGCCGTTTATATATATATAGATTCCCCTGGAAGTTTTTCGTGAAATCCGGCGAGATGAAATCCATCCTTCACCGGAAACAAACTTGTCTTCAAATTTGATTCTTAAAAGATCATTTCTCATATCATTTCCGACAACATCCATGACCCTGTTGAACGGATCAGGCGATGAGTACCAGTTTTTAACTGTTTTTCCATTGTGATATAGTTTGAACTGGACATCAGGCCATCCCAATGCAATATTCGCAACGGTTTCTACAATATGCCCCATTTCTGTTTTTACTGTCTTTAAGAATTTCCGTCTGGCAGGAGTATTGAAGAAAAGATGCCTCGCAGTTATCATTGTGCCCATTGGAGCACCAATTTCAGCAACCTTTTTTATTGTTCCTCCCTCTACAAAGACCTCTGTGCCGACTTCGGATATTTCATCTTTTGTGATAAGAGAAAATTTGGAAACAGAGGCAATGCTGGGAAGCGCTTCACCTCTAAAACCAAGTGTATTTATAGAAAATAAATCTCTGTCCTTATAGATTTTACTGGTTGCATAGCGTTCCAGGGAAAGGAGTGCATCATCATGGTTCATTCCAATGCCATTGTCAGAAACCCGCATCAGAGACAAACCGCCGTTTGCAATCTCGATTATGACTCTTGTGCTGCCTGCGTCCAGTGAATTTTCTACGAGTTCCTTGACAACCGAACAAGGACGTTCCACGACTTCGCCGGCAGCTATTTTATTGGAAAGAATTTCCGGAAGTATTTTTATTTTGGACACGGTTAGCCAACATTTCTCATTAACAAGATTTATCGTAAAAATTCACCACGGAACGACACGGAGTTTCACTGAAAATTGAAAACAATGAGTAAGTGTAACTACTCAGATTCACAGTTCCATGGTTCACAACCTGAACAGTTATGAGAATTCAGTGTATTTCCGTGAAAATCCGTGGTGAACTATTACGATTGATCAAGCACAAAGCGCCGCAAAAATTCCGCTTCCTTTGGAGAAAGGTTGAATTTAATGCAGGCTTTTTCAATAATTTTATTCAAGTCCTTTTCAGGCTCAAACTTCCTCTTCTCAGAAACCCACTTAACCGCCTTTCTTATATCTTCGCCTACTGGTTGAACGCTCATGTTTTTTATCCTTTAGACTTTCAGATAAATAATTTCACTGTGTTATCAGTCGTTGACGTATAACTAATACGCCTTCCTCCTTCTGGCCTTGTGAAATTAATTATCTGAAAGTCTATTAACTACAAGACAGGCTTTTTATTGTGAAAATCCGTTGCCTGCTCGAAATTATATGCCACTTTAATCATCTTTTCCTCATTAAAATGCTTCCCCATGATTTGCAGACCTATTGGAAGTCCTTGTGAAGAAAATCCGCATGGAACCGACATGCCGGGTATTCCTGCAAGATTTGCCGAAAGAGTAAATATATCGGATAGATACATTTTCAGGGGATCTTCTGTTCTTTCCCCTGTTTTAAAGGCCGGCGTCGGTGCTACAGGAGATAACAACACATCACAGGATTTAAATGCTTTTTTAAAATCTTCTATAATCAATGTGCGTACCTGAGAAGCCTTCCTGTAATATGCATCGTAATAACCGGCTGAAAGGCAGTACGTTCCTATTATTATACGGCGTTTGACCTCGGAACCGAACCCCATCGATCTTGTGCTTCTGTACATCTCTATAAGATCATTCTTGTCTTTATCTCTTAAACCATACTTTACACCATCATATCTGGCAAGATTTGAACTGGCCTCTGAAGGAGCAATGACATAATAGGCCGCAACCGCATATTCACTATGTGGAAGAGAGACTTCCACACATTCGGCGCCAAGGCCCTCAATGGTCATTAGTGCATTTTTCACTGCTTCTGAAACTTCACCATCCAGGCCGGACAAAGCATTATATTCCTTTGGAATGCCGACTTTAACGCCTTTTAATCCTTTTTCAAGAAACGTTGTATAATCAGGCACATCCATAAGCACTGATGTGGAGTCTCCAGCGTCATAACCGGAAATAGCATTCAACAATACAGCGCAATCCGAAACATTCTTTGTCAAAGGGCCAATCTGGTCAAGCGAAGAAGCAAAAGCTACAAGGCCAAAACGGGAAACTCTTCCATATGTCGGTTTCATGCCGACCACCCCGCAGTGAGAAGCGGGCTGCCTTATTGACCCACCTGTATCTGAACCCAGAGACCCCAAACACATGTCAGCAGCAACTGCCGCGGCTGACCCTCCGCTTGAACCGCCGGGAATATATGATAAATCCCATGGATTATTTGTCAGTTTAATGCCTGAGTTTTCTGTAGATGAACCCATGGCGAATTCATCCATGTTGACCTTTCCCACAATCACTGCGCCTGCTTTTTTCAGCTTTTTTATTACAAATGCATCATAAGGGGGCACAAAATTTTCAAGGATCTTTGATGCACAGGTAGTACGAAGATCTTTTGTGCAAATAAGATCTTTTATTGCCAAAGGTATGCCCGTAAGGGGTGTAATATTGCCTTGTGCAATAGCCTTGTCGGCAAGTTCTGCCTGAGCCATTGCTGTTTCACCGGCAACATTGATATATGCCCCCACGCGCGGTTCAACAGACTCAACTCGATCAAGAACGCTTTTTGTCAGCTCCTGTGAAGATATCTCTCTGCTTTTTAATAGCTTGTGGGCTTCATGTATAGTAAGTTTATAAAGATTCATTTTCTCATCTCGCTCCTTTTTACCCTATAACTTTCGGAACCACAAAATTCCCATCCTCTTTTTCAGGAGCATTTGCAAGAGCTTTATTTCTGTCAAGATGCTCTTTTACTTTGTCTTCACGAAAAGCATTGGTCAGAGAAATCGCATGTGAAGTCGGGGCCACACCTTTGGTCTCAACACGATTAAGCATATCAACGTATTCCAGTATATTATCTATTTGTCCGGCAAACTTGCCGATGGACTCTTCATCCAGATCAAGCCGGGCAAGATTCGCAACATGAACTATTTCTTTTTTAGTAATTTTCATTAATCTCTCCCCAAACAAAAGTGAAAATTGAATAGTGAAAATTGAATATTTGTGGAATCGCTTCGCTCTGTTTCTTTTTTAAAAATTGACAGAATTCCTTCAATCTTCAATTTTCAATAGTCACTTTTCAATCCTGTGATCCCTGATCCCTATCTATTCACAAGGATTGGACCATATTTTTCATTTTTTAACTTACTAAGAGTGCTGCCTGCTTCAGCCTTATCTTTGAAAAAACCTATCCTTACTCTGTGCCAGATACCTTTCTCAGGAATATTGCTTGAAATCCTGTAAGCAGGGTATCCTTTTTTTTTCAGCCTTGCCACCATTTCATCAGCATCTTTTGAATCTTTTAAAGATGCAACCTGGATTGTAAGTTTTTTATCGGTTTCTGTTAAGTTCTTTTGCTTGTCTTTATTTATTATTTTAGATTTGCCGGAAACTACCCTTTTCTTAACTTTTACTGTCTCATTTTTAGACAGATGTTTTGTTTCTTGTTTTTTAGATATACCAGCTCCATTATTCTTATTTTTTTTGGTCTCCTTCAGCGCCTCGTAAAAGCCGAAATCTGTTTTATTTTTAGCCCCATCTGAATCAATTTTAAACCGTTTTTGCTCTTTCCTGATAACCGCTTCTTTTAAAGCAACCAGTTCTTTCTGAAGTTTCTCAATATCAAATTTTACAGGAACCGTATCCCTCCCCACAAGAACACCTAAAACAAACATCCATGCAGAAACAAAAACAATCAAAAAAATCCAGACCGAAGGCTCTTTAGGAACAAACTGAAAAGAAGGTTTTTTTTTATCTTTTTTATTCTTCATTACTACTCAGGTTGTCTGGTTCACGGTTGGCCACTTTGCTTTTTAAGCTTGAACCGTGAACCTGAGTCCTTACAATTACATTTTTTCAGGTGCGGACACGCCGAGCAGTGATAAACCGTTTCGGATTATCTTTTTAACTGCAATTACGAGATAAAGTCGTCCAATGGTCAATTCAGCCTCATCTGTAAGCACTCGATGTTTATTATAATAGGCGTGAAAAGCTGATGCAAGATTCATCAGATAATACGTGATCCGGTGGGGTTCCATATACTCCGCACTGCACCTTACTATTTCGGGGTAACGCGCCATAATCTTAATTAATTGTATTTCCTCAGGTTCATTAAGTCCGGATATTGCGGCATCATTCCAGACTATCTCACTTATTCCTCTTTCCCGTGCCTTCCGGACAATACTTGATATCCTGGCATGCACGTATTGAACGTAATACACAGGATTATCATTTGTCTTCTTTTTGGCAAGTTCCAGATCAAAATCAAGTGCACTCTCATAATGACGCGTTAAAAAAATAAATCTTGCCGCATCACTGCCGACTTCACTGATTACGTCTCTGAGGGTAACAAACTCACCGGATCTGGTTGACATTGCAACAGGCTCTCCACCGCGCAGCAGATTGACAAGTTGAATCAGAATAACATTAAATTTGTCTCTCGTATGACCTGAAGCCTCAATTGCGGCTGACACCCTGGGAATATATCCGTGGTGATCGGCTCCCCATACATCAATAATTCTTTCAAAACCTCTATCAAACTTATCTTGATGATATGCTATATCGGAAGCAAAATACGTTGTCAGGCCGTTACTGCGAACAACAACACGATTTTTTTCATCTCCAAAATCTTTAGTTCTAAACCATAGCGCCCCGTCATCCTCAAATATAATATTTTGTTTGCGGAAATCATTTATTACTCTATCCACCTTGCCGGAATCAAAGAGGCTCTGTTCGCTGTACCAGTTGTCAAATACTACCCCGAAAGACTCTAAATCTTCCTTTATCTCAGAAAGAATATTATCCGCTGCAAAACGAGCGCAACAAGAAATAGCTTCCTCTTCGCCTTGTGATAAAAGTTTATCCCCATTATCGTCCCTT
>Ga0255420_10119_pt1 | contig 16447 bp, 9 predicted proteins | sample ANMaggSeSYBR02I3_FD_182630 | JGI IMG/M metagenome (GOLD analysis project Ga0255420, IMG submission 182630) | Sediment cell enrichment communities from methane seep in Santa Monica Basin, California, United Staets - ANME aggregate JGI... | ecosystem: Environmental > Aquatic > Marine > Cold seeps >...
AGTCTGAAGGGGCTTTTTTCCCACAATGACCACCCTAGAATGCGCAATCATCAGAACCAGCGATCTAGCATGACAATCTCGTGTCTATGTAACAACAGCATCTGCCGCTGATCCGGTCTTGCTGAAGCCTACATGCGGACTAATCGAGACCGCTCTCAAGGGTGTAAGCCACGCCTTCCATCAAAACAGCCACAATACAAGGGTGTGCTGCGGCAGATTTTTGATTATTCTATGATTATTCATAAGTAGATAACAGTGAAGCAGTATTCCATACTTCTTTTCAGCTTCTTCTATCTGATTAAAACAACACCGCCATTTAACTTAAAGAATTCTGACGACGCCTTCTAATTGGCTGAGAGGTCGTGCTTTCGAGCTGACACCATCATTATTAGTTCCTGCATGAACATTTCCTTCTATTGTAGTCACAAAACTTCCCCAGTCTCCCAGGACAAAACCAGCATGTCCGCTTCCACCGGCGCTAATGCAAGGGTGATTGGTATCATCGCAAGGATGGGATGATGAAGGGGAAGGTTGTTTAAAAAAGATATCTCCTCGAATTGGCCTGAATCCAGAGGATATCCGGTGATACCATCCCATTCTTGGTCCCCAATTTCTTACACTGACGGCAGCACCGCCCACACCATTAGAAATACCTGCCTGATTCAAGCACCATTTGACAAAATAAGCGCACCAAGGCTGGCCGCATTGATACCTGATTCCGTTATGTATGACTGTACCCCTCCCTCTTCGACCGCCCAGATATTTGTCCACTTCCGCATTCGGGCCGCGATTGGAGCAGGGGGGAAACTCACGTACAGTATTATCCCACTCACCCACCGCAATATTCAATGCCCGCACGGCATCACCTGGAGTCCTTTGCAGCACATGTCGTATTTTTTCACAACTGTTCTGCTGCTGCACCACATGCGTCAACTCGTGTGCTAGTAGCCTCCGTCCCTCGCTCATCCCCGGCGCGTATTGCCCTGTCCCAAATACCACATCCTGTCCCACCGTGTAAGCCCGCGAATTCACCCCCCGTGCCGCCTCAGCCGCCACCGAGAGAATTTATGTTTTCCATGTCCCGCATTTTTCTTTTAATCGCAAACAGTCTCTTTTCTCCACAACTTTAACTGTGCCATTTCTCTTTTCGTCATTCTCCGCAAGATGGAATCCAGCCCTCAGACCATAACAGTACAATCGACTGACCCCATTACTGGACATCTATTTCACGCCAGAGCCGACAGGAGGTACTTTGGCAAGAGCTTTTTCCTTTTTTATCCTATGTTTTGCATCGTTGATCATTTCCTTTAAAGCTTTCTCCTGTCGTAAGTTATCTTTAATCTTCATAATGGCGACACTAAATTCATCATATTCCTTACTATCCATACGTTTAATTTCCTTTGCTTGGCTTGCTTCTATTCTATCCACCACCTTTTTCGTTATCGCCTCATATATTTTCAGAGTGTCGACTTCAACATCCGCACGAAGCATCATCTCTATGTATTCTATTGTGATTGCTGCACTGTCCCTGTTTGATGCTGAAGAAGCTTTGACAACAAATTTCAGGTCTTTTTCTTGGCTATTGAGCATAGCTATTATCGGGGCACAGATGGGACATGGTATGCGATTTAAATTCAGTTCAACTTTAACAGGTTGCCCTATGGGCGTTAATAACCTTCCTTCAATTCGATCTTCGTTTATTTGTTTCTTAAGCTTTTCCAAATGTTCGTTCTTGAATACTTGTTCGGCGTGGTAGTTGTTAGTTTTATTTTTTATCTCTTTTTCAAATGGTTTATTGTCAATATCATAATAGACATAAAGAATGGTTTCTTTAGATCGGTAATCGAATTTAAAAACGTATTCTAAAATTGCATTAGGTTTTTCTTTTAGAAGTGGGAGGTTTGCGATTTCTTCAACTTTACTGGCATTCACTTTTATCCCTACAGGCGAGGCCTTTTTTGGATGGTAAAGCAGTCCTATGCCCTTTAAGCCCTTAGCATTGTATTTATTGTAGATGGAGGAAATGAGAGTGGAAGCTTCTTGAGCGTCAGTTATTTTTTTGCCCCTTAGCTCGGCTTTAATATTATTCTTGATTACCTTGCTTTTTGGTGTTTCTTTATATTTATCCTTCCCATTTTCAACAGCTGCTTTCTCCTTATCGGCTTTTTTCTCTTTACCCTTCCCTGTCAGCTTGCCCAACACCTTCTTTGCCTTCGCCACAATCCACTTGGCCACCTTGGCGATCACGTTATCTACCTTACCACGGATTTTCTTGATCACATCCCTGATCTTTTGTGTAATGCCACTAAGGTGCAGGAACTTCGCAAGGAATTCGATTACCAGCTTCAATCCGCGGGCCAGTCCGTTCTCCAGCGCTTCTGCTGCACTGCTGATGTTCCCGGCGGCGATCTGGGCAATGGAACCGAGGAAGTTGCCGAGCATCTGCATGATGTCTTTCGCCTTCTGGATGAAGAATACGATGGTATCGTAAATGCCCACGATAGCACGAACAATTCCCGCGCCTGGAATTAACATGCTGAGGATGGTTTTGATAGCTTCCTCCACAACCTTCCACTTGATCCAGTCTTTAATCGCATTGACGAATGTATTTTTGATACTTTCTGCCATACCTTTCAACTGTTCCCATACTGCCATTGGACCCTTGGTGATGAGGTTCTTCACCAGCGTGAAAGTGGTTTCCATGGTTTTCACCACAGGCTCCGGAATAAGCTTCACAATGTGAGACCGGATGTTCTGGTAGGTGATGCCGAGCATCTGGAAAACAACGCTCATTATACCTTTCAAATCCCATCTTTCGGGTAATATAATCCCAACCAGCGAGCCTGTCAGCCATGCGAATACAGCGTTCTTCAGGTGTTTGAGGAAATTCTTGCCGAAATTCTTAAAGCCGGTACCGGCCGCACTGACCAGGTTTTTTACGAACTTGATGGGCTTTGTGAAGATGGCCTTGAGCACGGCTGCGCCTTTGTTGATGATGCCATCGATTTTTTCCAGTGAGTAGCCGAATTTCTGCAGGGCCCAGCTGAAGAATTTCTTTGCGGCCTTTAGCAACAGTTTGCCAAGCTTTGCGAGAGCGCCCGACATGGCCTCTTTCATCTTTTCGATCTTCTCGTCGATGGCTTTGATGGCAGCCTGCTGCTTGTCTTTCAGCTTGTACTGCAGCTCCTGCTCTTTTTTCGCAACAAACTGATCGAGATCGTCCAGCTTGTTGTTCATCTCCTCGGCCGCTTTCTTACCGATGTCTTTTAGGGCAGGACCGAGCTTGTCCACGAATTCCTTGATCTCCACCCTGGCATTCGCCAGCTCGTCCTTGCATTCCTGGACGACGCGCTTGTTGTCGGTGGTGATGTTTTCAACCAGCTTGTTAATGGTGTTAACGAAGGTGGTACGGTTGCTTTCGAAGATGGCCTTGACTTTGGGCAGTTTGTCCATACCCAGTATCCAGTCTTTGGCTTTTTTGGTCCAGCCAAACCAACCGGAATAGCGTTTCTTCTTGTAAGCATTTATTTCGCGCTTGACATTGTCTTCGAATTTTTTCGTGGCCTTATTATTGCCTTCATCGAAGCGCTTCATCGAATTCTTTTCAAGATCGTTAAGTTTCTTCTTTACCTTGTCTTGCGCGGATCTGTATATGCCGTTGATCTTGTTGGCCACTTCATCGCGCTGTTTTTCGATGGCGGTCTTGGTGCCCTTCTGCTGTTTTAAGGTGGCGCCGAGGCTGGCCTTACGTTTAACCTTCAGTTCGTTGCGTTGCTTCTTCTCTTCCTGCCTGAGGTCTTTCTCGACCTTTTTTGTTTCCTGCTGCGCGAACTTCTGCACGGCGAGCGGTTCGCTCTTCGCCGTTTTCTCCATACCTTTCTTTTCCTTGTTCGCTTCGGCGAGGTCACCGCTGTCAACCATGTCAAGCTGTTCCTGTGTGATGTCTTCCTCTTTCAGCTTGTTTTCGGCCTCACTAGTGTAATTGCTCAGGTCGGTATGCTCTTTCTGTAATGGCGCAATGGCATTTAGACCAAGGTACATATTGGCAGTGTGCGGCGCTATTTCTTTAGGTGGCAGGGCTTCAGGAGTGTGCTTAGGGGGGATGGGCGGTGGCGTGTGTTCCATGTCACCGAAGGTAGAGATCACGGCGTTTTTGTCGCTCTGTACAACCTTCATCACGTCTGCGCCCATGCGCTGGGCCTTTTTGTCGCGTTTAAAGTTGTCGACGTCTTCGATGGTTTCCGGGATATTTTCTATTAGCGATTCCTGCAGCTTCTTTTTGGCTCTTTTTTCATCGACAGTAGGCACGGGTTTGGCGCTTACGGCATTCACCTGCGAAGCATTGCTTTGCGATTGACCTTCGCTAGGTGGGGTGAACACGGCTTTTTCGGACTGCTTCAGTTTTTCTGCGGCATTGTCGTGTGTCTGCTCGTTTTGTTTGAGCTTCTGTAACCTTCCCATGCCTTTGATCAGCACAGATGAACCTCTACTGGACAGGTATTGTGCCACATCACTATTACCCACTGCCCCAGGCATCGCAGCGCCCCCTGCCTTTTGTGCGACTCTGCCTTTACCTTTACCTTTACCTTTGCTTTTACCTCTACTTTTACCTTTTTTGGATTTTTTGTCTTTGCCTTCAGGTTTTACTTCCTTTTCTTCTTTCCTGGTTGGTTTCTTTACCTCAGATAAAGGTTTAGGTGGCGGACGTTTACCCAATTTTTTCTCAGCCGCTTTTCCTTCGGCTTCAAGCCTGGCCGCGTCTTCTGCTGTCATGTCAGGTGGCAATTCCACCATTTTGCCATCGGTGGTGCGGTACATGCGCTTCCCGCCTTCGCTTGCGTCCCGGCGCTGCACGGCTGGCGTGTCTAAGACCGCACCTCTGCCTGTCTGTTGCATGACGTGAGTGAGTTCATGCGCAGTGAGTTCTGAATTTGTTGGACTGTGGTCAGATCCAAAGTAAATGTCGGTGCCGTGGGTGAAGGCCCGGGCTTTAACGTCCCGGTTCATTTGTGTGGCATCACTGTCTGTATGGACGCGAACCTTGCTGAAATCTACGCCAAACCTCGGTTCCATATAGGAGCGCACAGGATCAGGCAAAGGACTCCCGTGCCCTTTGCTAAGATTGATCTGCGTTTCGACATCAGCTCCTTCCTCTAAGTTGTTATCCCGGGATTCGGCAGATTCCGCCTGGATGGATTCAGCTTTTTCTTCCCCATCTTTTCCCATTTGCCGCTGAATCACCGGTGTGATTGAATCAGGTCTGGTTTGCAGCGTCTGATCCTTTTTTTCTTCTGGTTTTGACTTCAAAGCCCCTGATCGTATAAGCCTCCCCACTGCTTGGTTCCCGATGGTTCTTTGAAGGAATAGGATTTGTTCTGCAGGCGAGCTAATGGATTGAGAGAGGTCTGAATTTTGCTTTTGAGAAGCCACATTTTCCTTTTTGGCTCCAGGTGCTCTTGCTTCTGCTCTTGTTGCTTCACCCATTATTTATTCCCAGATACCTATATTTTCAGTCAAACGTTGCGCCGGCACACCCAACCGCAGCAGAGCTGCGGGGCATGATGTGCCGGTGCAACGTTTGACTATGAATCCAGATAATTGATATCTCTAAAAAATGAAATAAAACATTGTAAATTTTAATTTTCTATCAACTTAATTCAGCTATGATGTCTTCAATAGAAATTCCTTCTGGAATTGATAAGAATTCCTCTGGCTTATATCCAAGTATGAATATAATACAATTTAATAGTTCTCTTAGTCTCGGTTTCCTCCCCCACCTTTCAATATATTCTTGGGCAATCTCTTCAAATGCATCTCGAAACGACTCAATTAATTTATTATCTGCCGTTCCATTCTCTTTACTGAAGACGTTATTAGGTCCGCCCTCTAGTTTAACTATTATTTTTTGAATATGCATAACACCCACATTAGAAATAAAATCATTCGGTTGAATTTGTAAAACCGATATAATAGCATCTAATACTTCTTGTATTGAAGGCTTTTGGCTTCCCGTTTCGCCATAACTTGTGGTAATTTTTCTGAAAGTCCGGCTGATAATATCAGCTGGAATATCTCCTATTACATCTCCTTGTCCTATTTCCCACCAAGACATAATTTCCTCCTATTTCGGGCAATATCCTGCTTCTTGCACCTTTGGGTCATTAGCAATTTTTTTAGCCAAAGCTTCCATATTTCCTTTTTTGACAACTTCTTTACGATTCATAACATTATCGCGTCCACGAATTTCTCTTTCAATATCGAGATTTTTTTGCTCTAAATAATTCGCTTGATATTGGTTTAGGTTTTTAACCCTAGGCTGAAGTTTAGCCTTTTCCATAAATCTATAGAACTCTAGGTCTTTTTTGGTTAATTTTGAAGGATCTTTTAGCATTTTTCTTGCTTTGTCTCGATGTTCGCCTTGTCTTCTGGGAATATCATCTGTCTGGCCAATATATACTTTCCCTGGGTAGTCAGGGTTTACACATTCATATATATCTAAATTGCCAAAACCACCTTTAAGAGACGGTGAATTATAATCAATTATTAGCTTATTATGGACCAATACACCAATACCTACAAAATAATTGTGCGTTTTATAAACACTGAGATTATAAGAAGATGTATCAAAATTTTCTTGAAGCGTAATAGAATCGATTGAAATGCTATTTCCATTTATAAGTTTTATTCGCATATCTTTCTTCAATTCACGTGCTTCAATCCATTTAGACTGACTTTCGATCCAAAAAGGATGGCTGCCAGTAGAATAAATAGCGCTATTGCCTGCTACGATCTTATAGAAATGGCGGGTTTTATTTTTCAATACTCTATTTATCTTTCTAATAACTACATTGTCCCTTTCAAAGTCATACGCTAATATACTTTCACCATTCTGCAATTGATCGATTCGCTTTGTGCCTTCCACTGTCCATACCAATGTATCACTTGAAAAACATGGAAGTTCTCCTTTCTTTTCAGGATGTAATATTTGATTTTGACGATTAATTTCTTTCTTTAAAGAATTATTTTCTTTTTTCAAATTGGATATCTCTTCTTTTTTATTTGCGATATCTTTTCTTTGCCGAATTTCTTGCTGTTTTGCCGCTTTTTTTGTCTCATAAGTTCTTGCAGAGTCTCTTTTTTTTCCAAGTCTTTCCAGTCTAGCTTCTTTCTTTTTTATATTTTTTTCAATTTCTTTTATTTTTGCATTGTTTGAATTCATTTTTTGCTTAATTGATTCGATCTTCTGTTTTGCTTTTATTTTTGGATCTGCAGGTGGCTTTATTTCAGGTGGCTTTGATTCAGGTGGCTTTGCCTCAGGCGGCTTTGATTCAGGTGGCTTTGCTTTAGGTGGGGCTTTCGCTGGTGCAGCCTTAGGTGGAGCAGATTCATGTACCTTTGGTGGTTCAGCTTTGGCAGCTTTTTCCGCCGCTTCCTTTGCTGCCTTTTCCGCTGCTTCCTTTGCTGCCTTTTCCGCCGCTTCCTTTGCTGCTTTTTCTGCTGCTTCCTTTGCTGCCTTTTCCGCCGCTTCCTTTGCTGCTTTTTCTGCTGCTTCCTTTGCTGCCTTTTCCGCCAGCTGCTTGGCAAGTTCCTTTTCACCCTTCTCAACAAGTCCCTTCCCGCCGATCTTGAACAATCGCTTTAACCAGGCCTTGATGCCGCCTTTGGCCGCCTGCCCTGCGACCCCACTGCCGCCCCCAGTGACAAAGGAGCCTACGATGGCAACAATATCAATCACGGCTACCACACACCGAATCACCCGCTGACCTGTTCCCTCCTTCTTTCCGGTCACCAAATTATCTCCAGTTAAACATCCGCAGCCGTCTTTGGCTGTGCTCACGATGGGAATTAGTTCGGTTGCTTCATCGGTCACTTTTTGAGCTGTGCCGCCTTTGTTCATTAGCTTGGGTAGAGCGCAGGCCATGGTTTTGCATGCTAGTACGGTTGCCGCCAGCTGCCCCGTCACCGGGTTCAAAAGGAGTGCTGCTTTGCCGATGACCTCGGCAACCGGTTTCAACACATCGATCACAGGCTTGAACCGTTTGGCGATCGCTGATCCTGCGTCCTTAATCCATTTGAAGGCCTTGTTTCCAAGATATTTGGCGAGATTCCACGCCTTGTCCAGCCCCAGTGCCCTGGCCACATCCAGCAATTTACCGCCCACGCTCTTAGCGTAATCCCAGGCTTTACCGCCCCATTCCTTTGCGAAGTCCCAGGCCTTTCCGCCCCATTCCTTGACCTTGCCCCAGGCTTTGCTGCCCCATTCCTTGGCAGTTGTCCAGGCTTTACCTGCCCAGTCCCTGGCTGTATTCCATGCCTTTCTTCCCAGCTCTTTGGCTTTATTCCAGGCTTTACCTGCCCAGTCTTTGGCAGTGCTGATTGCCCTGGCTCCCCAGTCTTTTGCTGTGCTCCATGCTTTATTTGCCCAGCCTTTGGCTGTACCAACGGCTTTGGATCCCCACTCTTTGGCTTTGGCGTATGCTTTGGAGGCTGCTTCCCTGGCAGTCTTGAACGCTCTGGCAGCAGCTTCTTTGGCAGCCTTTACAGCCTTGTTTTTCAACTCTTTGGCTTTATTAATTGCCCTGTTTGCCAGGCCCTTTGCCTTACCCACCACCCAACTTAAAAGGCCAGAAGCTTTACCCAGGATCTTCTTTGCCATGCCTGCAACCTTGCTGGCTGCCCCTCCCGTAAGTTTGTCGGCGATGCCGAGCACCTTGCCGCCTAAATTCCTGGCAGCACCGGCGATCTTACTTCCTAATACTTGCGCTTTGTTCCATACCGCGCTGCCCAGGCTGGTGGCTTTAGCCCATACCTTGCCGCCAAAATTCTTAGCCTTGTTGTAAAGGTTACTGGCCTTGTTCTTAGCAAAGTTCCAGGCATTTGTCCCAAGCCTCTTTGCAAAGTTCCAAGCCTGGCCCGCCACCCTCCTGGCGCCATTGATTGCTTTATTCCCAAGGCCACTGGCAAAGTTCCATGCTTTGGTTGCCCCGTTCTTTATGGCGTTGTAAGCTCGGGATGCCGTGTCTTTAGCAAAATTGCCGACTTTGCTGCCCCATTCCTTTGCACCATTCCATAACTTGCCGCCCCATTTTTTTGCGGCGTTCCAGGCCTTGCCACCCAATTCCCTGGCTTTATTCCAGCCTTTTTTCACCCAAGGAGCGACAAGGTTGTATGCCTTGCCAGCTAACCAGCCGACTGCTTTGCATAGGTTATCTACGGTGGCTTTGTTGGCGATATCCTTGGCGATATCGACAGCCTTGCCGCCCAGGTTTTTGGCAGTATTATAGGCTTTTCCGGCAAGACCTTTTACACTACCCCAGGCTTTGCTGCCCATACCTTTGACTTTCCCCCAGGCCCGGCCTGCTGTGTTCTTGACCTTGTTCCAGATGCCGCTCCCGAGGTTTTTTGCTTTATTCCACAGTTTCGTACCTACCCGTTTTGCACCATCCCATGCACTCTTGCCCAGATGCTTAGCCTTGTTCCATGCCTTGCTGCCCATGCTCTTGGCTGAGCCCCATGCTTTTTTGCCAAGTCCCCTGGCAACCTTATACGCCCTTGTACCCAGGTTCTTTACACTGCCCCAGGCTTTGCTGCCCATGCCTTTGACTCTGTTCCAGGCGCTTGATCCTGTTGTTGTGACTATGCTCCAGATGGATGCGCCCTTGCTTTTAACAGTGTTCCATGCCTTGCCACCCACACCCTTGACCTTGTTCCACGCAGCACTGCCGAGATTTTTCGCTGCGTTCCAGGCAGAGCTGCCAAGACTCTTGATCACACCGATCATTTTCCCTGCAAGCTTCTTTGCTGCTTTCAGGGGGTTCAGGTCACTCCAGCTGATGCGTTGCACGGAAAACCCGGCTCTGGAAAAACTTTGCGATCCTAAATTCGTTGTTTCCATAGCCCGATCCCGATCAGACAGTATTCGGACATAATTCTGCTGGATAGGATTACCTGCAGTATTTTCAGGGACTTTTGTTTCTTCCGAAACATTCGTCTGGGGCATACTCATCAGCTGCTCAGACACTTGATCGGCTTCCTGTTCATGGATATCCCCTGGATGACCGATCCTGAGTTTCGTCTTCAAAGCCCCGGATTTGATAAGTTTCCCCACTGCCTGGTTCCCGATGGTTCTTTGAAGGAACAGGATTTGTTCTGCAGGCGATCTAATGGATTGAGAGTGGTCTGTCTTCTGTTTTTTAGAAGCCACATTTTTCATTTTGGCTTGAGATGATTTGGGTTTTGTTCTTGTTGCTTTACCCATTGTTTATCCCGAACCTATATTTTCAACTGATCTGAATCAAAACCAATGAATGGCACATGGTGGATCTAACACACTGTAACCCAACTTTGAGAGTTAAAATTAATATGAGTGTTCTTAGTCATGTCTTTATGACAAAATATGCAAATAAAACTACGAACATATGAAATTTCGCCGAACAATAATATATGCTTTCCTGTTGGAACGGCCTTGGGACAATATTCATTTAACACTTCAATCAATGAATGACTCTAACCATTATTATGTGATTTTAATATCATTCAATATTCCTTTCATTTTTAGATGTTAATTTGATCTATCAAAATACAATAAACGTCTTCGGTATATTTAATTTTTCACGAAGTATTTAATATTTATGAACAACAATATTATTGTAATAAGGAAAAAAAGTCGGCCTTAAAAATACGCTACATGGGATAGAATTACAATGATATTTAAACCAAATTATAATAACATTTCCCATCCAACTGATAAAAATATTGAAAAATATGGGGCAATTTTGTCCCAAGTCCTGTTGGAACAATCCTTACCGTGCAAAAACAACATGAAAAACTTGGTTTCCAACATGTCTTTAGCAAATACAAAAAAAAATGTAGAGACCAAAACTCATTAATAACAGCTCTTATTTGCTACAAGCTTACTGACAATTTCAGTATCAGCAAATCAAGTGAATGGATTAATCGAGAAGAAGTCCTTGAATTATTTGAACTCAAAGGATTTCAAGAAAGAACCCTCTTCCGTGCTCTTGAAACCATTGGGGAAAATAAGGAATAAATTATTGCCGACATTCAAAACTGCTTATTCCAGAAATTTAATTTCAAGCATACCAACATCAATCTTGACTGGACAAGCTTGATTCTCTATGGAAATAAATCAGTTCTTGGAAAATACGGATACAACGGTGGTCACAGACCTGGCAAGAAGCAAATAACTGTTGGAATCAGTGAGCTCGCTGATCCTATCAATGTTCCTTTAGGAATTACAGTAAAAATAGGTAATGTACCAGACACGACACATATCAATTATACATACCTTCAGATTACCAGTAAGCTTGGAGAAGGTTCACGTATCACTTTCGATAAAGGCAGACACAGTAAGGTCAAAGTTCAACCGCGATTCTGTTGAATGACATGTGTCAATTCATGCGCCATAAGCTTCTGACTTTTCTGATTGTCAGGGGAATATTCCCCCGCATTAAAGACTACATCCTTTCCAATTGTAAATGCCCTTGCATTTACTCCCCGCGCTGCCTCCGACGCTTTTGCATCTTCATGCACCCGCACATCGCTGAAATCGTACCCTAAGCGCGGCTCAAAGAATGCTCGTTCCCCTTGTGATAGCGATCGCCCTCCTCCTTTCATGTACTGTATCTGATTTTCAATGACGGAATCAACTACTGGATTAGAAACCGAAACATTCTTTGCTTGAAGCTTTTTTTCCTCCTCCTCCTCTTCTGCTGGTTGCCTTTGTAGTTTCTCTTCTTCCTCTTCCTCTATCGGCTTTTTTTGAAGCTTTTCTTCCTCTTCCTCCTCTTTTGCTGGTTGCCTTTGTAGTTTCTTTTCTTCCTCTTCCTCCTCTTCTGCTGGTTGCCTTTGTAGTTTCTTTTCTTCCTCTTCCTCCTCTTCTATTGGCTGTCGCTTCAGTTCGTTTTCCTCAAACGTTGTGCTTGCCCTCTGGATGCGAGAATTATTTATTGATACTTTTTGCGGTGCTGGCATCCGCATCACAGCATCCGCCACTCTATCAGCCTCATGTTCATATACATCTCCGGGCTGCCCTATTCTTAGTTTAGCCTGTAGAGCCTTTGATTTTATCAATCTCGAAACAGCTTGGTTACCTATGGTTCTCTGAAGATGTAAAATACTATCAACAGAAGAGGCCTTCGATCCGGATCGATTAATCCTTCGCGTCTGTAAATCTGAATTGATTTTATTTGCCTCGGATCTCTTAGCAAATATACTATTCATTTCACCCATCATTTATCACCAACCCTATAACTATTCTTTTATAATTCTATATAAGTATATACCTTCCCGTTCCTCAATCTGCTCCATCGACTCCTCATTAATCACCATCTCCTCAAAATCTTTCCATACATTCCATCTCTTACTATCCCCACAGTCAAACCCCAGGCAGGGCACAAGCCGCTGCTCCCACACCGTACACATGTAACTCCTCCTGTCAAAATGCACGCAATAACCACCAGCACCGTGAGCTATCAGATAAGGCCTGTCGAACTCCCACCTGATGACAACCTCCTCCACACCCTATCTTGCAGGGCAAAAGGAAACTTACAGCATACTGCTTTGCATAAATGCCGCCTGCTGTGGCAGTCAACTTCAGCTTCATGCTCGAAAGTGTATTTGTTGCATTCTGGATCCTGGTACAAAAGCCCTATTTTGCTTTCAACGAATTTCCTCACAAGCCGCTCTGTAACCTGCTTCTTACGCTCATCCAGTTCTTCGATCGAAAGTATTTCTTTTTCGCTGAGCAGTTCGATGAGTGCGTAAAGGAATGAGGCTGCCTCCAAGGTTCTGGTGGTCTTGGCATTGATGTGGGTGTGAGTGTAGAGGAGGCCTCTGGTTATTTCCTGCCGGATTTTACTTAAGCTGATCTTGATATTGGTTTGATTTTCCGGATGAGTGGTTCATCTGTTAATATTAATCAATAATTACATCACTAGACTATCGACCAAACATAGCGTACCTTGACCATATTTGTATTCATTCCAGCAAACATTGTTTCAACATAAGCAACAAACATCGGTACATCAGATTCACCCTCGATTTGTTCTTCCGTATAGGTGAATATTTCTCCTTTGTAAACTACACTTGATGTTAATTCTTTGCCATCTTGAATTAATGCAAGCCATACTTCTCCTCCTTCAACATCGATTTCCACTGCAGTAAGTTCAATACCATCTGAAATCTTATACTGTTGACCAACATGAAGAACTATCTTATCATCAATTGTGATCGTTTTCAGCTTTTCGGGATTACCGTTCAAAGCAACATAATTTCCGACCATAGCATAGTAATAACCTCCGTGATATGTATCAAAAAGTTCACATTTTTTCGTACCATCTTCACATAATCCATTAGGCACGATCAAGTCCTCCTCCAGAGATACGAGATATTTGACATATTTAATATCATTAACGGTTAAATAAACATTTATTGTTTTAGTTCCACCATTTGAATCAATCACAATATTTCCCCTATGAATGCCATCATTCAAGTTTGCAGTACTGGCAGTAACAGTAACCGTTCCCGAAGATCCGGATGTTGGGCGTATGGTTATCCAGTTCGGTTTATTACCCACGTTCCAATTTAAGGTTCCCCCTCCATCATTTGATATCTTGAATGTCAGGGATTTTTTATCTCCCACAGATATGGTACCGAAGTTTAGTATATCAGGTTCTACAGACAATTTCGGCTTTAGATCTTCAACATTCACTGTAACGGGAATGGAAACTTGTCCACCATTTGAACCTATCACAATATTTCCCCTATGAATGCCATCATTCAAGTTTGCAGTATTGGCAGTAACAGAAACCGTTCCCGAAGATCCGGATGTTGGGCGTATGGTTATCCAGTTCGGTTTATTACCCACGTTCCAATTTAAGGTTCCCCCTCCATCATTTGATATCTTGAATGTCAGGGATTTTTTATCTCCCACAGATATGGTACCGAAGTTTAGTATATCAGGTTCTACAGACAATTTCGGCTTTAGATCTTCAACATTCACTGTAACGGGAATGGAAACTTGTCCACCATTTGAACCTATCACAATATTTCCCCTATGAATGCCATCATTCAAGTTTGCAGTATTGGCAGTAACAGAAACCGTTCCCGAAGATCCGGATGTTGGGCGTATGGTTATCCAGTTCGGTTTATTACCCACGTTCCAATTTAAGGTTCCCCCTCCATCATTTGATATCTTGAATGTCAGGGATTTTTTATCTCCCACAGATATGGTACCGAAGTTTAGTATATCAGGATCTACAGACAATTTTGGCTGTAGATATTCAACATTCACTGTAACAGTTTTAAAATTTGATAATCCAGCTTCATTCGTGGCTTCGAGTATGTAGTTGGTATTTATATCCGGATCAACATTTCTTTCATCAGCTGAATTCACTCTTCCTATTCCATCGATAGTTACGCTTGTAGCACCAGAAACGTTCCAGCGCAATGTAGATCCCTCTCCAACAGAAATGTTATTAGGATCTGCAATAAAAGAATGAATTATTGGCAATTCGATAGGTTCGTCTCCGACATTTAATATAACAGTTTTAACATTCTTTCCAAGTTCATTTGTAGCTCTAAGGATGTAAATATTAGTTTCATATGGATATACATCTATTTCTCCAATTGGATCCACATTTCCTATTCCATCGATAGTTACATTTGTGGCACCAGAAACGTCCCAATGTAATGTAGATCCCTCTCCAGCAGAAATGGTTTCAGGATCTGCAGTAAAGGAATTAATTATTAGTTCCTTTTCTATATACAAGGATATATTCCCTGTCTTATTTCCTCCATTTGATGTCACTGTAATGCTGTCAGTATAGCTGCCAGGTTGAAGGCCATTACTATTAATACTAACAGTTACCGTATGCGCTTCGGTTCCGATTGTAGGGTTCACAGTTATCCAATCCGCATTAGTACTAACATTCCATTCTAGTTTTTTATTGAATATCAAGTAGAACTTGTTATTTTCATTCCATATTGAGAAAGTCTGAGGTTCAGTATCAGGTTTAAAGTCAAAGTTTAAAGGATCCGGATCAATTGCCAATTTTGATGGACCACCTGGTATTGCAATTATAAATATTGCTAAAACGGACAATGCTATTAGCACAGCCGCAACCTTTATCGGAGGTATAGGAATAGTTGGATCTAAATTAATGCATTTTAGATATTCTATCAACTTAAGTTTCCCGCTTTTGACCTTAAATCCTTCTTTACTCACTTCATATCCTATGGTCTGATTTAAGAATTGCTGGCCAGCAGTAAAAGAATACGAACCGTCTTTATCAGAAGTCAGCTTTATAGTTTTACCACCTATTCTAAAACTGATACTGGCATCAGCCAGTGGACGATCTGCTTTATCACATATCTTACCTTTTATCTCAATTTCAAATTCGTCTATCAGAATATCTGACTTTATCTCAGGGCTATCGATCTCATATGAAATATTCTTCTTTATGTAACCTTCTTTCTGGATGACATAATCCAAAGTCTGCCCTGTATAATCTTCCTCAGTCGTGTATTCATATTCACCCTGCTCATTGGAAGAAATTGAAGCTATTTGCTTACCTTCGATACTAAGTTTGATACTTGCATCCTTAACAGGATCACGATTCTTTGAATTTCGAATAGTGCCAAATATCTTAGTTTTTTCTTTTGTTCCTTTTTCAAGCTCATTTAAAAGAATATCTGACTTAATTTCAGCTTTATCAATCTCGTAAGATATGTTCTTTGTTTCAAAACCTTCTTTTTGAATGACGAAATCTAATGTCTGCTCCAGATAATCTTCTTCTGTTGCATATTCATATTCACCCTGCCCATTAGTAGTAATAGAAGCTATCTGCATACCTTCGATACTAAGCCTGATGTTTGCTTCTACAACAGGGTTTCTATTCTGTGAATCACGAATTGTACCAAATATTCTAATAATATCACCCTCTGTTCAATGACTATTCTTCAACTCTATTATTATTTGATTTCTGATAAGTATAAATTTTCTCATTGCTATCATCTATCTGCTTAATCATCCCATCATTGACGCCCATCTCTACAAAATCCTCCCACACCTTCCATTTTTCATTATCCTCACAGTCAAATCCCCGGCAGGGTACAGGCCGCTACTCCCATACCATACACCTGTAGTTCTCCCTATCCAGATGAACATAGTAACCATCATCGTCGTGAGCGATCAGATAAGGCCTGCCGAACTCCCACCTGATGACACCCTCCTCCACATCCTGCCTTGATGAGGGCAAAAGGAAACTTACAGCATATTGCTTTGCATGGATGCCGCCTGCTCTGGCATTCAACCTCAGCTTCATGCTCGAAAGTGTATTTGTTGCATTCTGGATCCTGGTACAAAAGCCCTATTTTGCTTTCAACGAATTTCCTTACAAGCCGCTCTGTAACCTGCTTTTTACAC
>Ga0255420_10091_pt1 | contig 16413 bp, 17 predicted proteins | sample ANMaggSeSYBR02I3_FD_182630 | JGI IMG/M metagenome (GOLD analysis project Ga0255420, IMG submission 182630) | Sediment cell enrichment communities from methane seep in Santa Monica Basin, California, United Staets - ANME aggregate JGI... | ecosystem: Environmental > Aquatic > Marine > Cold seeps >...
TTTGTCCTTCGTGTATTTGGGCGGATACTACCTTATTTTCTAAAAAAATTTCGGCACCTTTCCCAATTGAATTTTTTATGATTTCTCGGTCAAATACCGGACGATCTATGACAAGAGCATGTACTCTATCTCCACCAATGGTTAATTTATGCCCCGAGGGAGAATGAATGTGTGCTCCTTTGATCTTGTTTTGCACAACAAGATTTTTTGAGATGTCAAGAAAGTCAAAAACTCTTGAAGTGACTAATCCTGCACATTTGAGAGGTTCACCTATCTGCTTATTCTGTTCGAATATCGCTACCTCAAACCCATTTGATGCTATTTCTCCTGCTACATGCCCTCCAATGGGTCCTCCACCAATTACGGCCACATCATAATATCTTTGCATATTCTTTACCTGAATATCTCCAAAGATTTATAACAGAATCGCAGATACTGTGGCTGTGGAGTCAACAAGTTTCGAGGGGTTTTATTCGTCATGACTATGTCAGAAAGTACGGGAGGGATATTCTTTTTCTCTATAAAAAAACGTAAGAAAAATGATGAGGCCGTGGATGAAGAGTTCGATGGGGATAAGTTACTATGTCGCTTTGTCTTAGATGGTTTTGGAGAACAAATTGGAGAAAGTGTAGCAATAGATAATGATATTATCATTATAAAGGCAGGAAGTAAATATCTTGGTGTTCCCCTTAAGCACATCGAGGAAGAAGAGAAAACACTGCTGGTAAAAGGGCTGGTGGATCACAGCAAGGCTGAAGAGATGGGGGAGAAATAGCAGATACTGAACTGGATCCCGATTTTGTGGAAATCTTCGTTGGAGAAAACATAGCACCAGGTTTTTTTGCCTGGATTATACCAACTAATGAACATGGGACAGAAGCAAGAACCGGATTGTGTATAGGGCCAGAGTCCACGAAGTCACCTTCCCATTACTTTTCAAATCTTTTTAAAAATAAGTGTTCTTCCCCCTATCTAGAAAATGTAAAGATAACCAGGAAAATAGGGGGTAGTATTCCACTTGGCGTCCTGAAAAAGACACACACTTCGAATGTGATGCTTGTTGGTGATGCTGCTGCACAGGTAAAACCAACCTCTGGAGGTGGCATATATGCAGGATTGCTTTGTGGCAGTTACTGTTCATCTGTGGCCATAGAAGCATTACAAAAAAATAATTTCACTCCGCAATTTCTAAAAAAATATCATAAGTTATGGTCAACGGATATTGGAAGGGAGCTATATCTTGGAATGAAATTCAGGAAACTTTTTAAGAGTTTAACCGACCGACAAATGGATAAATATATAGAAAAATTTCAAAAACAAAAAATTACCGAAATCATAGCAAAGCATGGAGATATAGATTACCCTTCAAAACTGGTAAAACCCCTGCTGAAACAAACTCCATCTCTCATAAGATTACTGCCAAGTATACTCAAGAAATAAACGGCATGTGTGTTACTATCTTTTTGATGATGGGGGTGGGGGCACATAGTACTCTTGGCCGTTGTAGCCGTCAAACTCCCTACCATCTTCACCAGTGATCATACCCCTCTTTCTCTTCCTTTTCTTCCTAATAATATAGATGACCACGACCAAGATAATTGTTATTATCAAACTTATTATGCATGGAATAAAAAGCCCCACAATAAAAAGAGCAGATGGGATAATCTTGCATGAAACAGTGTCCATGAGGCCAAACTCTGAAGTGTCGAATGTAATCTCAATATATTCTCTTCCATCATCTGTCTTTTTTACCACTGCTTTTTCTAGGGTGTCGTTCACCATCACAGTTGTACCGTGTGGAAAAATCATTATATATGTAACATTTTGACTTTGGATTCCAGTAAAATTAAAACTTTGATAGGATATCTCAAATTTTGGAGGTAAAAAAGAAATGTCAAATGAGACGGGATATGAATTGTGGGCATATGAGACAACTTCAACAGGCATAAGCGCATCCATATTTGCGATATCCCCATTCCAATCTAAAGATTCGTCAAAAGCATCTATGTCAACAGATCCATCAATTTCTGGCAACTTCAATATATTCATTAACCTACTTTCAAAAAGTTGTTTTTCGCCATTTAAAAAAATAGCCGTATCGTCTTCACCAAACACTTTTTCTTCTATGCATAATCTAAAAGCATCCGCGTTCAAATAATCTAGAGATATTTTTTCTGGCAGACTAAATTCATCCGGTACGACTGTCACACCATACTTTCGAGTTTCCTGCAAGAACAAGCCAAGATTCATCTCAGTCCCGCCGGTAAAAAAACTAAGTAAGTTTAGATCTGCGCTGCTTACTTCAATTTCCACAAGAGTATCTATCTTCTCATTGGAATAACTAGTAGCAATATCTGATTCAAACTTACCGGAAATGGGATTACTCTGGTTCCAGTTATATGCGTTTTCTCCATCTAGATATAGGTTGTCCGGTAGATACAGTGTACCATTAAACTGGTAGCCAATGTTGTCAAGATTGCCACCAAAATTAATATCATTGACAGAGATGTTTGCCTGTGCACCAGCATTCGCAAGTCCAAACAATGCCCTGCTGGAAATATTACATATCTGCAAGTTTACATCACTATCTGTACTTGTTGCTCTTATGGGTGGGTTACTATCCATATTTGTCGTTTCGTATGGTGTCAAGCAATCCGTAGTAGTGTTATTAACCCATCCAAATGTTGTGTCAAGCGTTTGATTGAACGAGGAGTTTTCAATTTTTAATATTGCTTTTTCTTCGATGGTTTTTATTGTTTTATTATAAAGATTTTCCCATGAACTAAGACCGTTGTCTATAAATAATCTAAAACCGTCCGAAGGTACAACTTCCAGATCAGTAATGAAATCTGGTACGATGTCATAATCTCCAATATCTATGCTCTTGGCCAAAATATTTGCTGTTAAGATTGTTTGTTTTTCGTCTCTACTATCCAAAACAAATTCTAGCTGGATATCTTCTGTTTCTAATCTGGGTGTTGTCGGGTCTTCCAGTTTTATCGATATCTCTGCTAATTTACTGGGGTGTTCTCCATCTCCATTTTTTACTTTCCACTGTATTCTATTGTTTTCTACAGATCCTGTCGTTCGTTTGTATCCTATGGATTCAGGTAGTATGATTGTATATGTATTGTTCCATCCTTGTTCTGTTTGAAGATTAAAAGTGTAATTTACTATTGCACCTATGTCCAGCACGCCGTTTATGAAATTTTCGGAATTGATCGATTCATTTAAGCTAAAGAAAGAAGAGGTTAGTTCCACATTAAAATCTTCATTAAATTTGTCTCCATCAAAAGTAGGCATTGTAAAATTCAAAATATTAGCATTTGCAAAAATTTCTTCTAATTGCCCTTCCAACATCAGATAAAGTTTAAGTCTGAAAGCGCCTAGTTCTTGCTCAGATGCACTTTTAATTCCTGCCGCGTCATATGTTTTATCCGTAGTCAATTGGTAGACATCCATAGCAATGTCAACATTTAGATCTGTCCCAGTTACAAATTCAATATCGATGCTTGCATTCACCTTGTTTTCTATTTCATCTTCTGCAATTGCTACGTTAACTAAGAGAAATGAAGATAAGAGTAATACAACTAATATTATATCTAATATCTTACATAAACGCATTGCATCCACATCCGGCCTGACAAACTAAACATATGACATTATAAAAACTTTCTTACGAAACCACTAAAAACACATTTACAATTTCAGATGTGTCATACTATGTATGTTATTGGTGGAACGGCATCTAAAACAACTGCAGAAGATTTATCCAAAAAGCAGCAAATTCCTCTAGCTAGATTAATTTCTAAGCGTTTCCCAGATGGTGAGTTATACATACGCATTTTAGATGATATCTCTGGGGAAGATGTAATAATCATACAAACTACATATCCTGATCCAAATATTGTGGAACTATTTCTATTGCAGGACGCGGTAAAAGAAGCAGGTGCCAAAAAGGTTACAGTTGTTGTCCCCTATTTTGGATACAGTAGGCAGGATAAAAAATTTGAGGAAGGTGAACCTATAAGTGCAAAAGCAATTGCGACTCTTATCAGTTTAAACGCTGATGAAGTGATTACGATTGACCCACATAAGGAACACATACTTGATTTTTTTTCTATCCCTGCATTTAGCTGTTCTGCTGTCCCAGAATTGGCAAAGTTCCTTAAGAAAAAGGACATTGATCTGGTACTCGCTCCAGACAAGGGGGCATTAGATAGGGCTAAGCAAGCATCGACTATCATAGGTTGTGATTTTGACTACCTGGAGAAGATTCGTATTGATGGTACAACAGTAGAGATAAAACCAAAGAACCTTAATGTTCAGGATAAAAACGTTGCAATAGTCGACGATATCATTTCTACTGGTGGAACAATGGCTAAATCCATAGAGGAACTTAAAAAGTATGGGGCAAAAAAAATCTTTGTGGCATGCACTCATGGCTTGTTTGCCGGGGGAGCTGTAAAAAAACTTGTTTCGGCAGGATGCGATGAAATTATATCTACGGATACCATAGTAAGTGAGTTTAGCAAAGTCAAAATTTCGCCATGTATTTTGCAGTTATTACCATCTAACCGTGTTTAGATTGAGGGTAGATAAGTTATTTATAATACTATAGATTTACGAGAGTGATTTATACCTAGGTGAAACAATGCGAAAAAGAGTACAGAGAAAGAGTAGATCTACGATAGATGAACCGAAACACATTGTACAAAGAACAAAGATAGAAAAAAAACCGCTGGGTGTTAAAAAAAATTGGATGGTTGCAATATCTCTAGTTGGTATATTCCTTCTAGTATTGCTTCTTAACTCATATTTTAATGCCGCCAGTGGAATTTCAATTAACGATGATGGGGAAGGCCTTGATAAGTTCTATCTGTCTGGTCCTGACCCTTACTATAACATGAGGCTTGTAGACGAAACGCTTCATGGGGAAAATGCAGGACATTATCCATTTTATTCTGGAGATGACCCGCTTCTTAATTATCCTCTCGAAAAATCTGGTGGAAGGCCTCCATTGTTTAATATGATGGCTATAGGTTTCAGCAGGGTTCTAGTGCCATTCATGGATGAGGTTGATGCAGTCGGTTATTCTATGCAGTTCATACCGGCCCTTTTTGGCGCTCTACTCATATTTCCCGTTTATTTCATTGGTAAAACACTTTTTAATAAGAAAGCAGGACTTATAGGGGCATTGTTTATAGCGCTCATTCCTCTTCATCTTGGCTCAGGGCACGGTTCTGCATATTCTCTATTCGATCACGACTCTTTCAACCTTTTGCTGTATTTCTTGACATTTATGTTCCTCGTTAAAAGCATCAAAGAGAAAGATACAACTAGATCTGTATTATATGCTCTTCTTGGGGGCATTCCTCTCGCTGCCTTATCTATGGTGTGGGTAGAAGCTCGATATCTCTATGTCATAATCGCAGTTTATGCAATCGTACAAATGATTGTAGACATTTTCGCTAGCAAAATAGAAATAAAAGTATTTAGAACCACTTCGATTTGTATGCTTTTTGGGTATGCCCTTTCCTTACCTGTTCTTATGGCAAAATGGGGTGGTTTTAAACCAGATCTTACTTTATTTTTGTGTTTGGGTGTAGTAGTTTTTGGTATGGTGTATTATGCATTTGGTAGGATTAAACTTCCATGGACTATTTCAATACCTACTGTATTCTGCGTTGGCGGTATTGGACTCATTTTCCTATATTTCATTAAAGATATTTCGTCAAGCATCCCAATTTTTTCCTCGCTTTCCCAGATATCTGAAATATTGTATGGTACAGGAATTTACGGTAGCAAAGTATCGATGACCATTGCTGAGGCAAGCACCTATGAGATTAGTCGTACTGTGATGTCGTTTGGCCCTGCTCTTTATTGGCTTGGTTGGATGGGGTTTGTGTTCCTTGCTTATCATTACTATAAGGGCAGTCAACGTAGAGATTATCTTTTCGTACTTGTGTTGTTTCTTTTACAAATGTGGCTTACCGGTGTTGCCGGTCGTTTTCTAAATGATCTTGTTCCAGTGATTGCTATACTTGGTGGTTGGATAGTTGTGGTTGTTGTAGATAAAATCGACTACAAGCAAATGTTAAGGAATATTCGAAGCGCAGGTGGGGGAATTCACGGTCTTAGGAAAGGAGTAAAATTCCTTCATATTTTTGGGATTTTTTTTATTGCATTTTTAGTCATATTTCCAAATGCATATCTTGCTTTTGATGCAGCGATTCCGATTACAGAAAAAGAAGCGGTGTTTGGCGATCTCCCTAGTGGGGCATTTGGGATAGGACATGGCAAGGAAGGTTACTGGATAGATGCATATGGTTGGTTAAAAGAGCAAGATACTGACATCGATGACTTCGCGGAAAGGCCTGCTTTCATTTCATGGTGGGATTACGGTTTCTATGAATCTGCTATTGGGGATCACCCTACTGTGGCTGACAACTTCCAGGATGGAATTCCTCCTGCGGCTAATTTCCATACTTCAACTAGTGAAGAAGAAGCAGTTGCAGTTTGGATAGTGAGACTGATGGAGGGAAATGTTAAAGATAACGATGGTGTACTTTCAGGTGATGTTGTACTTGCATTGGAAAAACATTTGGGTGAGAATGTCACATCTGATATAACAGGATGGCTAGAAGATCCTGAGAGGTCTCCTTCTTATGGTGCACCCATAGGAAAGGAATATGATGAGGAACTCAGTGAACAATATACTGTTGGCAGCAGTGGCCAATGAATGCAGTTTATCATGACTTAGCAGAAGTTCTTGTAACCGAATTAGATGATGAGGGAATTACTTGGCTTTATCGCGATATCCAAGAGACTACTGGATACAGCATTCGCTACTATGGTGTTGAAGGCTACGATAAACAAATTTTCAACATATTTGGCTTTTTGGCTGCTAAAAGTCTAATTCTAGTGGCAGGTGGTGGCGTTTACAATCCAGAGGATGATTATGTATTGGTAAAATTTGTTACACAGGGTGGAAACGAGTTAACATTTGAAGAACTAAACAATTTAACTGACCAGCAATTGAGGGCAGATCCCCCGGTTAGTACAAAACAATACTTCAAGGATGCGTACTTTGATACAATGTTTTATAAGACATATGTCGGATTTTCAGATGGGGAATCTGGTAGTAAAAGCGAGCCAAACTATCAATTGCCCTGTATGGATATGAAACACTTTTATGCCGAATTTATCTCGAACATATCAAAATATGCGTATTATAGCGGTAAAAGCGCCGTAGTAATTGCTAAATATTATGCTGGTGCCTTTGTAAACGGATCGATTTCATTTATGGGTAAACCTTTGGATGCACAAGTAGTTGTCCAAAAAAACATAACCCATTATGGAACCGAAATACCTATGGATCATGATAAAAATGATACAACTAATGGAAATTTTAGTGTTATAGTACCGGCAGGAGATATTCAACTTCAAATTAGAAGATATTCTGAGGTTCAATCAATATCATTTTCTATGAAAAACATAACGTTTGACAGTACAACAGATCCGGAACTAGCTCTGATAACTGATGAGGAAGCCATGAGGATGGGGGGAGACTATTACAGGACGTTAAATATATCCATAGATCCAGCCGGAGTAGAGGGATATATCTATGTAAATAATGATAATAATGATGTATATAACGTCTCTGTTGATGAACCATTAACTGGCGTTTCGGTAGCCATACTTGGGATTCAGAATTTCGATCCCAATACGGGTCAACCGGCGAGTTATGATTATTCCAACATGAGGGATCTCACTACTAATGCTGATGGTTACTATAATGCTTCAGGATTATTGCCTGGTTATTATGAAATAAGAGTTATTGAGGGTGATTATCTTCTCAAAGCCGAGATAACATCACTCTACTCGGGTAATACTTATTACAATGTATCAAAACCAGAATTCGCATCTGTTGAAGGAACGATATATTTCGACGATAATCATAATGATGAATATGATACTGGAGAAGAGTTGAGTAATGTTGATGCGAAACTATTATATCAAAAGCTGGATGGAACTGACAAATTAGAATATTCAATTACAACTGATAGCAGCGGAAGCTACTCATTTACTTCATTGATACCAGGACAATACTATATCAATGCAACAAAAGGGACGGAATATGCGATAGAGGAACCGGTGAGATTAGCAGAAAACCAAACATTAAAACTCAATGTGTCAATAGATTATGCCACAATTTCAGTTAGCGGATATACAAAACACAATGGCGCGGCTATAGAAAATATAACCATTGAATTTAGGCCAGATGAAACTATCGAGAATGGCACTGCTCAACACGGAGAAGCATCATCTAATGTGGATGGTTGGTACACTGTCAAATTAATGCCAGGAAACTATAGTGTAATAGTGGATTACAGTGGAGAACAGGGCATATATTCTGCTGAGGTGAGCTTGCATATCGGAATAGGTGAAGGGGCAAAGACATTTGATATTTCAATGGAAAAACACTCATTTACAGTTACGGGAGCTACAAAATATGCAGGTTCGAATGTAGGAAATCTTCCAATTTCATTTTTACCAGAAACAAGCGTAGAAAACAATACCGCAGCATGGGCATCAACCGAGTCAAAAACTGATGGGTTATATATAGTCGAACTAATGCCTGGAGAGTATACTGTGAGGGTCAGCTATACCGTAAATGAAAGTGGAGTAAAGGCGACATATAAATACGAGGGAGAACTAACCGTATCTACCGATAGAGAGTATGAAATAGCTCTTACAAAAGAATAATCTCTATAATCTGGTTAGGTCAATTCCTAACCACATTTTATTTAATCCTTTTTTGAATACTTTTTATTATGCTTACATTGGATGAAGGTATAAAAGCGGTAGAGTTTGCAAGAAACATAGCAGAAGGGCATGTCAAAAATAAAAAAATACCGGCGATTGAATTAGATGAATTATTCAATCAGGAGAGGGGTGTGTTTGTAACCATTCATACGCATCCAGCTCATGGACTTAGGGGGTGTATTGGCATACCTCAGCCAGTGATGTCTCTAAAAAAAGCTATAATTGAATCGACAGTATCTGCCACAAGAGATCCTCGATTTCCCCCTATGCAGGAAAATGAGTTTGATAATGTAATAATGGAAGTAACAATTTTGACAAAACCAGAAGTAATCGAGGTAAATCATCCAAAGGAATACCTTGATGACATTGAAATTGGAAGGGATGGATTAATTGTCGAGCAGGGGTTTTATAAGGGATTACTACTACCGCAAGTGCCAGTTGAACAAGGATGGAATAAAGAGGAATTCCTATCGCAAACATGTATGAAGGCAGGACTTTTACCTGATGCATGGTTTGAGAAAAACACAAAAATATATAGATTCAGTGGACAGATTTTTACAGAAATTGAGCCAAGGGGAGAAATAAAGGAGAAGAACATTGATGGATCTAACAGTTGAGGGAAAAGCATATATCGATGGAAGTTTCCAGGATTGTTGCTTAGGAATAACAGATGGAAAAATTTCTGCAATTAAAAAAATTCTGAAAGGGGATAAACATATAACATTCAGTCATAAGTTGATTCTTCCTGCAGGTATAGATATACATGTTCATTTTCGAGATCCAGGAATGACTCATAAAGAAGATTTTTCTACAGGATCACTGGCAGCAGCCTTTGGGGGAGTATCCTGTTACTATGATATGCCTAATACAATTCCACAGACAACCGATATGTTGTCTCTATTGGATAAAATCAAATCCTCGGAAAAAAAATCGTTTGTAGATTTCGGTATCTATGCAGGTGTATCAGACAGAAATATTCAAAATATAGCTAAAATTGGGGAGAAATGCAGTGGATTCAAGATTTATTTAGGTAGCACCACAAACTCACTACTGCTCAATTCAAAAAATTTAAGAGATGTATTCAAAGCGGCAAATTCAACAAATAAGCCCATTCTAATTCACGCTGAGGACAATCAATGTCTAATTAATCATAAATCAGATGAGCACAATCTTACTGATCATCTTAAATGTCGCCCATCGGAATGTGAAGAAACGGCTATAAAGAAAATATTGACCTCGTCGAAATCAAGCAAAAACAAGATACATATATGTCATCTCTCCTCGTTTGAAGGATTGGAGTTGTTGAAAGATAAACAAAAAAACATTAGCTGCGGAGTCACACCTCATCATCTGTTACTCAACATCGAAAAAAATCTTTCACCGAAAACATGGCATAAGGTAAACCCTCCGATAAGAACAGATGTTGATAGAGCTGCTCTATTTGATGGTATTCAAAATGGGAGTATTGATGTACTTGAATCAGATCATGCACCACATACCTTAGATGAAAAAAACACAGAATTTAACGATGCACCATCTGGCATCCCTGGTGTTGAAACCTTATTTCCCATGTTCTTATATTTGGCAAAGAAAGAAAAGATATCTTTTGGTCGATTGATTTCGTTATTTTGTGAAAATCCTGCAGAAATTGTAAATGTTCCAAAAGGTAAACTTGAAATTGGAAAAGATGCTGATTTTATCGTAATTGATTATAAAGATGAAAGCAAGGTTAAATCAGAACATTTGCATTCTAAATGTGGTTGGTCTCCATTTGAGGGTTGGCCAGCAATTTTTCCAACACATGTTTTTGTCAGGGGAGAAAAGCTTATAGAAGAACATGAGATGCTGGGAAACCAAGGTTTCGGCAGATTTGTTGGTAAATAGGTGAATAAAACATGTTTGATATGTTTCCAGAGTGGTTCCAGATATTTTTCGGATCTATGATTCCTTGGATAGAATCAAGGTACATTATACCATATGCATTATGGGAATTCAACTGGGAATTGTGGCAAGTTTTTCCCTTGGCGATATTAGGCAACATGTTGCCAATTCCGTTCGTTCTCTTGTTTTTTAAATTCGTTGAGAAGTTTTTGAGAAAGTTTCAGTTTTGGACGAAAGTCATGGATTGGCTTTTTAAAAGGACCAGAGAGCGAGCAGATGGAAAGATAATCAAATACGAATATCTTGGGTTAATCATGTTTGTTGCTGTGCCATTACCATTTACGGGTGCCTGGACGGGTTCATTGATTGCGTATCTTTTCGATTTGAAATTCTCCAAATCATTACTTACGATACTTTTGGGGGTTATAATATCTGCAACAATAACTGTTATTCTTTATTCAACAGGGCTGATTCTATGGTCTTCCCTTAATGGTTAATTTTTAGGTGTGTTTATGGATGAAGAAATAAAATTGTTAGCCAACAAAACCGTCGATAAAATTTATAGAAAAGTTAGAAGAGCATATTCAACCGAGTTCCATAGGTTTGGTACCAACATTGGTATAGGTGCTGACGGTACCCCCACAAAGTATGTTGATAAACTTGCTGAGGATGTAGCAATTAAATTCATCAAAAAAGCTGATATGGGTGTAAATATTCTCAGTGAGGAAGCTGGTTTTTTGGATTTTGGTGGAGAGTATACATTTGTTTTAGATCCTGTTGACGGTACTCGCAATGCATGCAGAGGTATTCCATTTTATTCTGTTTCTCTGGGTGTTGGTAAATCTAGGCTTAGCGATGTTGAATACGGGGTAGTAAAGAATATTCCAACTGGGGAGGTTTTTTTCGCAGAGAAAGGATATGGCACCTTTCTCAATAAAAAACGGATCGGTGTTCCAGATGTACCTGCAAAAGAAATCCTCTCTTCTATAACTCTTGGTAAAAACTTTGATGCATTAACACTTTCTTTAGCCAAGAAGGGCGTTGTTCGTTCTCTTGGTTCCGCATCCCTTGAGATGTGTATGGTTGCTATAGGGGCATTGGATTTTTATGTTATTGGTAAAGAATATCTTCGTGTGACAGATATTGCTGCTTCCACTCTTATAATGCGAGAGGCAGGTGGAGTTGTAACAGATATTCACGGTGAAGAACTTGATATGTCTCTTAGTTTGGACGAACGAACTAGCGTTATAGCTGCGTGTAGTGATGAATTAGTTCACAAGATCATTTCCTAATGTAAACATTTAATATAGTTGAATTTATTTTCAGTCTTAATGACTATAGTGGGGGACATTATTGAAAAGACTAAGGAAAAAACGTTGCATTTTTCCTTGTTGGACCCAGATAAGCAGGAACCTAAGGTTGCCGGCTCGATAGCGAAAGTGTCTGAGGAATCCGGTAGTAGTGCCATTATGGTTGGAGGTTCTACGCTCATTTCGCAGAAGCAGGTAAATGAGACAGTTAAAGCAATTAAAGACAATACTAGTCTTCCAGTTATTTTATTTCCCTCCAGTGCCGAGTTCTTGAGTAAATATGCTGATGCAATGTTCTTTATGAGTTTACTTAACTCCCGTAATTTGGATTATGTGATTCGAGAACATATTAAGGGGGCTCCTTTTGTAAAACGTTCGGGATTAGAACCAATCTCCATGGGATATGTTATTGTTGAGCCCGGTATGACTGCTGGCAGGGTTGGTGAGGTCGATTTGATCAAAAAAGGCGATATTGAAACTGCTGTAGGTTATGCGCTTGCAGCTCGATATCTCGGTATGAATTTTTTCTATCTGGAGGCAGGTTCAGGTGCACCCACCCCCGTTTCTAATGATATGATCTCGTCTGTTAAAAAGAATATTAATATTCCACTTATTGTAGGCGGGGGCATACGGGATGTAGAAACTGCTCGGGAGAAAGCACATGCCGGAGCAGATATTATCATAACTGGAACAACGCTTGAAAAAGAAAAGAATCTAAAGCAGGCCTTGACAGATATAATAAATGCTATAGAGGAATAGAATTTTATGAAGATTTTGCTGAGTATCGGTGGAGCATCTGGAAGTATTTATGGCATAAGGTTGCTTGAGGAGTTGGTTAAGTCCGATGTTGAAGTGCATTTAGTTGTTTCTGATGGCGCAAAGAATATTTTGGAGCATGAAACAGTTTACGCCTATGGTGATTTAAAGAAAAAAGCAAATATTTGTTATGAAAATGGTGATTTATTTGCAGCTCCAGCTAGCGGTTCTTTTCATTTGGATGGAATGATAGTTGCCCCTTGCAGTATGAAAACATTATCTGCCATTGCTAACGGATATGGTGATACGCTTACCTCTCGGGCTGCTAGTTGCTGTCTTAAAGAGGGGAGAAAACTGGTTCTTGTTATACGTGAAACTCCATTGGATTTACCAAGCATCAAAAACATGTTGACGGCGAAACAGAGCGGAGCAGTTGTTTTACCCGCTATGCCGGGATTTTATCACAAACCAAAAACGATAGCAGACTTGGTGGATTTTGTTGTTGGCAAGATATTTGATCAGTTTAACATAGGGCATTCTCTTTTTAAAAGATGGGATTGAATTACCTGTAGTTTTTCAACGTTCAAGTTTCTATCCGGCATATAGTCTTTAGAACGATGTCTTTTCAGTAGACTATCTGCAAAAAATAAATTTCCAGCATTTATACAAAAATCTTTTAGTGAAATCTATCTCTTTATTTAATCCTGTCATTTTGATTATCCCTGATCGGATTTGTTTTTTCTAATTATTAAGGACTTGTTGTACAACTCTTGCCTGTATTCTTTAAGAGCCTTGCAAGATCAGATTACTTTGTTTTAATATCGGATAAATCCACTTAGTAATCCTTCTACTATCTAAACAACTGTAGGCATGACGTACGGCATAAAAAAATCTAAAACCAGTGGAGTATGATCATTCACCGTATTTACTTCCACTGACGTTTCCCGCCTTTATTACCAATTGATATTGAACAACTAAGGTTGAGAAAGGTATTATGAAACTAACAATAAAAAAAGAAAAGGTGGGTTTCCCCTACCACCACCATTTATCCTTCCAATTCTGGTTCCACCATGATTTAATTGGCACATGAGTCAATGTTTGCCAGTTTTCCGTTTTTACTTCTAGCAAATGATTCCAGACATCATCCCAGTTTTCCCCTTCTACCCAGGCCATATAATCCCAGTCTCCAGGTATACTTGCTCCACTTGTCATCCAGTCCCATCTTCTTATTTTATCTGGGGCTTCATCCAATCTATTTTCTTTGATTAACAGCCATGTTCCTGCGGGCTTTTCCCACCACCAATTGTCGTTTTTATGTCCATTATATACCATGTGCGAACTGGTGTTTTCTACTTCGTCCCAGTTTTTTATTTCAGCTACACATCGGTGGACTGTATCCCAATCTTGCGCATCGAACCATGCGATGACGTCATATTCTCCAGTTACAATCCAAGTACCAATCATGCTTTCCCAATTTTGGAACCGTTGCCAGACATCATGGGCTTTCCCTTCTCTTGTCTTGATAAAAACATATGCTGATCGATTTTTCCAATCCATTTTTCCCATCACCTATAATTCCAAAACATCTAATGCTATAAAAAACTTGCTTAGCCTCTTAGTGTTTTATTTCAAGTGGTTTTTCAGTTAAAAGATGGTGTATTAATCTTGGTAATCCTCTTTAGGGAAGATGAACTAGATATAAAAGTTGAGCGAAATTTTTAAAATACCCGCCACAACCATCAAGAGATATCACCAGAATTTCTTTTGACAATATGGGCAATATCTTGCATCCTCTGGAATTATGCGCCTGCAATTAGGGCATCTCCTATCTTCATGTCTATTCATGGGCTCTTCTCCAAAAAAACGATCAATGGAATCGAATATTTCTTTACCCATACTTATCGTCTTTTGGTTTCATAACAACTTTTTCTATAAAAACCTTACAACTATGTTTTTCTCCCTGTAAATGCTATCAACTACACAATCTTTTTATCTAGGCGCCCTATTGTCTTCTCGGTGAATCTATGAAAACCTATGTAGAAGTATTTGTAAATGCAGACGGGGAGAAAGCATCTGTGATCACTGAAAGGTTACTTGACATGGGGCTTACATCAGCCATAGGTGAACATGATTTCGTATACAGATGGAAAGACGATGTCGTTCTCGCCGAGGTTCTCAGGTTTGTGGATCAAGTCCAGTCAAAACTTAAGGGCACTGGTGCAATCTTGAAATTCAGAACTATTTGATAGGCATCTCTTTTATAACTATGCTGATTTCACATGTTTTCTCTTAGTGACATAACTTATTCTGGTCCATTGTTCTAAAGAAATATTTTTCATAATTGTGGCAAGATCCTGTGAAAAAACATTAAAGTTAGGCGTATTTTTCGCATATTTCAATAAAGTTTTTAAAAATTAATTCACCATATTCTGTATGTTCAACTTCTGGATGAAACTGAAGTCCATAGAACGGTTTTTCCTTATGGTGCATTGCCTGTATCTCGCAGTTTTCACTTTTTCCCAGCACTTCAAAATCTTTAGGTAATATGGTCACCTCGTCATTGTGGGATTCCCACACAATTGATTTCTTTGGAACTCCCTTAAAAAGTGCCTTATCTTCCTTTACAAGTGTCAATTCGATTTTACCAAATTCAGGTATTTTCGAAGGCTTTGCTTCCCCTCCAAAAAACTGTGCAATGAATTGATGCCCTGCACAGATCCCAAGAATTGGAAAATCGGCTTTTTCCAAATACTCTCTGCAGTTGCCAAGTTCCTTTTGCAGTCCTATTCGTGGTGCACCGCCTGAGAGAACCAATCCATCTACTCTTTCAGCAGATATCTCTTTGAAAGGAGTCGTATTTGGAACTATTTTAGTGTCAACATCAAGGTCCCTGAGCGTTCGCCATTCTCTATGGGTCCATTGCCCGCCATTATCAACCACGTAAATTCTTACCATGATCATTCCCACTCTACGGTTCCTGGAGGTTTGTTTGTAACATCATAGACAATCCGATTTATTTTATCCCCCAATGTGTTGGTAAGTTTAGCAGAAATATTATCAAGAACGCTGTGAGAAATGTCACTATATGAACATGTCATGGCGTCGATGCTTTGCACAGCACGAATTGCAATTGTATATCCATATGCTCTCTTGTCTCCATGTACCCCAACGGTTTTCACAGGAATAAGAACTGCAAAATACTGCCATGGTTTTTCCATCTTGCCTTTTTCCACAGCATCTTCTATTTCTTTTTCCACAATGTCGCATGCTTCTCTGACAATTTCTGTGCGTTCTTTTGTTGCTGCACCGATAATTCTGATGGCGAGTCCCGGTCCCGGGAATGGCTGCCGTTCTGAAACATGCAAACCCAAAAGTCTTGCAACCTTTCTTACTTCGTCTTTATAAAGATCTCGCAATGGTTCCACAAGTTTTAACTTCATATTTTCAGGAAGTCCACCGACATTATGGTGGGATTTTATTGTATCTCTAAGGCCATCTCCTGATTCTATCCAATCAGGGGCGATAGTTCCCTGTACAAGACATTCCACATTTTCTTCCCCTGCGACTTTTTCGAATATTTGAATAAATTTCCTTCCAATTATCTTGCGTTTTTCCAAGTCTTACACTTTTTGATTTT
>Ga0255420_10125_pt1 | contig 16296 bp, 12 predicted proteins | sample ANMaggSeSYBR02I3_FD_182630 | JGI IMG/M metagenome (GOLD analysis project Ga0255420, IMG submission 182630) | Sediment cell enrichment communities from methane seep in Santa Monica Basin, California, United Staets - ANME aggregate JGI... | ecosystem: Environmental > Aquatic > Marine > Cold seeps >...
TATAAAGTAGGTGGGACTATCTTATTTGGATATTTTGTTCAGAGATACTATTGACTGTGAATTGGCTTGCAGTTAATTTCATTTAGAGAACCTGAGCCTTGAAACGGTCATGTTCACTTTGAGTTTCAATTCATCAGGCACGCTGTCCATCAATTCCGGCTTTAGATGGACCGCCCTGGCCCAGGCATGGGCTGCCTTATCATATCTGCCCTTGCTATAACAGGCCAATCCCATACCCTGATGCCCCTCGATAAAGCCGGGGTCCAGCGTTGTGACATGCCCAAACTCCTTTATCGCATCCGCATACTTCTCAAGCTCTAAATAGACATGTCCAAGATTATTACGGGCCAGGACATATTTTGGGTCAAGCCTGATAGCTTCCTGGAATTCCTTTACTGCCTCCTGGTATTTATTTTGTCCTGCAAAAATGTGGCCCAGACTGTTATGTGCCGGCATATAGTCAGGATCAAGCCTCAAGGCCTCCTTAAGCTCAAAGATTGCCTCATCGTACCGCCCCATCCCGGTATAAACATGTGCAAGGTTGCTGTGTCCCTCTGTGTATCCCGGGTAGAGCCCCAATACTTCCCGGAGTTCCCCTATTGCTTCCTCATTCCTGCCCATCCTGTTATAGATCACAGCCAGGTTATTGTGGGCTTCAAGATAATCCGTATCAAGTTTAAGGGCTTCCCTAAACTCTGTGAAGGCTTCCCTGTACATGCCTGCCGTATCATAGGCAATACCGAGGTTATTATGTATAATATGACTAAGACCAATATCTGTAGTCACCTGGAAGAATGAGTAATATTCGGTTATAAAATCAAATGTCTCTTTATCCATTCCAGGTATTTCATCTAAATCTTTAAGAAAATAAAAATTATCCTGGCAGTCATATGCCTGCCGGACATTTATTTCCTTGATCGAATCAAGGCTGAAGTCAATGAACATCATTGAACCGGGCGAAAAACCATTGATCATGATACATACATGACGTCCGGCACTGAGCGTTTTTACTCCTTGTATCATGTTGTTTATAAGAATGTAACCAAGCTGGGTTAAAGCAGCACATGAAACCATGAATTCCTTTTCTTTTCTTTTTATTTCACCAGGTATACCTGACCTGTCAAGGATTGCAAAAATATCATCGTGTTTCAGGTTCAGGCCGTTCACCAGGAGTTTTAGCAGCGGTTGGGAAATATCAGGCCGGAAAAAGCCTTTGTCTTCCAGTGAGACCATCAGTGTCTTCAAGGAATCCACCAGTCGTGTTATATCTTTTTTCTTGTTGGCAGAAAAAATTGATCTTTTAATTTCAGGGAATCCTATCTCCCTGAATAAAGTATTGAGCCCATTTTGGATATCCTGTATTATTGCTTCATTGTAGCCCAGTTGGATCAGCATTGACCTGATCTCAGGGTTGTGATGTATTTCTGCCATCTTTAACGAATAGCACTCCCCTTTACATATGGTTTATGGAATAGGAATGTTAAAATCTGTATCATAAAGTAGAATGGCTGATTTAACGTTTCCCGGGAGTACTATCAATCTTTTTTGCATAGGAACCTGCACCATCAGTATCTCTTGAGCACCACTCCGTGCTCATCGATCTCCAGATAGTCAGAAGAACCCTTAACCCATGAACCAGTGTTCGCAAGATTTATCTCCATCTTTACACACGGCTTGTGTGAATGACCATATATCAAGAACTCGCCTTTATATGTTTCATTGACCAGTTCGATAGCATATTCCTCATATTTTTTCATCATCAATTCTTCTGGTTCCAACATAATTTCAACAATTCTTTCTTTAATCCATGGCAACGAGTCTTTGGGAGGAGGACCTGACGAATACATACTAATAATAAAATTTCGGATCCTATCCAGGATACCTCCTTTTCCTCCTCCTCCTACCCCAATCATTTCCCAGATCATATCAGCTGCCTTCCCAACATCGTCTCCAGCCATACAAAGTGAATCTGCAAACGTCTCGTAGGTCTCAATTGTGTCAAATCGCTTGTTTTCAAGCTGATGCCCATGTATAAAGCGATACTTGGTCCCGCCATATTCGAGGCTCAGGTCGCGTTTGAGATCTAACTTTACGCCAAAGTAAGATTGGGGAAACCGTATCAGGTGAAAATCATGATTCCCGACTACATAATAGACGTTTATCTCTGGCTCCAGGCTCATAAGTTTCTGAATGATATCGATATTCTCGAGCATTACTCCAACAGGATCTCTCCTCCAGAACTCAAGTATATCTCCAAGGAGAACAAGGCAATCTACGTCATCTCCAATATTGTCGATAAAATCTATAAACTTATTCCTGTTGCTGTATTCTATTCCTAGGTGCACGTCTGAGACAGCTATGCATTTATTTCCACTCATAGTTTTCCCCGTATTATACTATAATGGGGTCTATTATTTATTATTTGTGCAATACTTTAGTTGTCAACCAACCCAACATAAAGCGTTTGAGCACATATTTGGTTTGGACCTGTACAAAAGTTCAAGTTCGCCGCCTTTAGTCATGGACTTAAGTTCCTGTTGCTCTTCGGCTGCTAGTTTTTCCAGTAATTTCAGTCATGTCCTCTAACGTAGTTGATATATGGGTGGAGTGCTTATATATCAACTATGGCAATTTTTTAGCTTGGTTTTTATCAAAGATAGGATGGAGGATATAGAAAAGATGAGGAAGATGTTACTGCTTCGCACCTTAGAAGTCGTCCAGGTCAAAGACTACAATCCCATGTTCCTGCAGTTTCTCTTTGCCTTTGATGTGCTTTGCAATGATACCGAAATACTCCTCACGCACACCTTTATTCCAGTCAACAAACCCTGATTTGGTCTTAAGTTCAGATATTATCTTCATGCAATCATTAGATGTCAGTGTTTTCCACTTACATTCAACAAAAAGAATGTCTTTTGTTTCTTCATTTAATGCTACAATATCTATCTCGTAGGTGTTCTTCCCACCAGGCGCGTTTTTTACTCTGCCCCACTGCCGTCCCATCCTGTCAAATGAGAAGGGCAGTATACCGGTGTGCTCTTGCATAAAACTTTTTGATATCTCCTCAAAAGCCAGCCCCATAAATGAGTCAAAATTTTCATTGAACATTTTGAACAGTCTGGCTGTCTGCTCTTGTTCATAGTAAGACTCATATCGCTTCACGAAAGCGAACCAGAACCTGATAAACGGGTCCTTTATCCTGTATATACCGCTTCGTGATTTACGTGGGTCCTGTAATATCGGTGTTTCCCGCACTACTATTTCGTAGTCCTTGCGCAGGATGTCCAGGTATCTTGAAGCTGTGCTGCTTTTCCCCCCAAAGATACTGGCAATTTCAGCCACTGTCGTTTTTCCGCCTGCAATGGCTTCCAGGATAGAAAAATAAGTCCGGTATTCCCCGCCGAATTCGCTGACTAATACTGTCCTTCCTTCGTCTTTCAACAGTGGCATTCGTTTATCAAAGAACAGTAACCTTGCAAGTTCAATAAAGGGCAGTGTCGCTGGTATTTCCAGGAATTCATAATACTTTGGTATCCCTCCGAAAACAGCGTAATACCGTATTAAGTCTTCTTTGCTCGTAATTTTATTATCCTTAAGTATTTCGTGGACCGTTCCAATGTCAAAAGGGGACAGTTTTAAGAGCATGTCAGCTCTCCCGTAAAGTGGGTAAGCGCAATCAACAAATATTTTTTTCATGAGGGAAAAACTGGAGCCGCTAATGAAAACATCTATGTCCTGCTCTTTGATCTTGTATTCATCGACGAGCTGCTGGATATCCGCATATATGCCTTTGTCAATGTAGTGGAAATTCTGGAATTCATCAAAAAAGACATATCTCTTTGTTTCGAACAGGAATTTTACCAGGTCATACACTGTTGAGAATCTGGGTATGCCTGAATTCAATGCAGCGTCGTCCAGAAACATATCCTTTGTTTTATACCTGGGAACAAAAATGTATGTGTAATCCTTATTTTCCAGGAACCGCCTGATGAGTCTGGTCTTTCCGATCCTCCGCCGCCCGTAGATGACAGTAAGCTTGAATCCTTTTTTTTGTGAGAGCTTTTCTAACAGTTGCAGCTCTTCTTTCCTGTTATAGAATTTCATTCAGGCACCTCTTGATAGAGAGTATACATATAATATAGCATACATTCTATGTAGTATACATTCCATGTACTATACATGCCATGCATATTAATCTTGCGTTGGTCTGTATAGTTCATTTATCCCTGTTACTGCAACTTATCTCTCTACTTTTCTCCTCTGCGATGAATGGGAAATCACAATAAATGCAAAACTTACCCACTCATTCCCTCCAGAACCCTGGAATCAGCAGCACCAGTACCGTGAAAATCTCAAGCCTCCCGATCCACATATTGGCAATAAGCACCAGTTTCCCCAAAACAGGTATGGCACTGAAATTGGAACTTGGCCCCACAAGGTCAAACCCGGGTCCGATATTGCCCAGCGTCGCAATGGATGCCGAAGCAGCGCTAACCTTCTCAATTCCCATCAAGCTAAGTAAGAACGTGCTGATCATGAACACCAGTATGTACAGGATAATGAACGAGAAGATACTGTTCATCACATCCTCATGCACCACCCGCTCACCCAGCCGGATGGGCCGCACCAGCTTTGGCTGGAGCGTCTTGAACAGTTCCCTGTATCCGTACTTCAACATTAACAGCAGCCGCACCACCTTAATACCGCCTGCCGCGGAACCTGCACTGCCTCCAATGAACATGAGCATGAACAGCACCATGCGGGACGAGTCCGGCCATGTGTTATAATTATATGTGGCATAACCCGTTCCGGTTATTATAGACAATACATGGAATATGGCATACCTGAAGGATGTGCCAATCTCCTCAAACGTCCCTGTCATCCAGAGAGTCAAGGTCAGCACCAGAGCCGCAGAGACCACAATGAAACTGTAGAACTTGAACTCGCTGTCCTTTAGCAGGCTTCTATGGTCCACATATATCAGCCTGTAATGCAGTGCAAAATTAGCACCTGCTACGAACATGAAAAATACGATTATTCCCTCGATAAGGGGACTGTTGAAAGCTGCAATCGAATCGGCCCTGGGTGAGAACCCGCCGCACGCTATGGTAGTGAAGGTATGGGTCAGGCCGTCGTATACCCCCATTCCTGCACCCAGCAGTGCAATGAACTGTATCGCTGAAAGGACCACGTACACCATCCACAGAATCTTAGCCGTCTCTTTGAGCCTGGGCTTGAGTTTATCTTCAGTGGGGCCTGGCGCCTCTGCCCTGAACAACTGCCGGCCTGCCACTCCCAGTTTTGGCAGGACGGCCAAAAACAGCATAATGATACCCATGCCGCCCAGCCACTGTATAAAACAGCGCCAGAACAGCAAGGCCTTTGAATGGGACTCGATATCTGTCATAATGGTAGCGCCGGTGGCGGTAATGCCTGACATGGACTCGAACAGGGCATCCACAGGATGCATACCGCTCATCAGGAAGGGCAAAGCTCCAAACATTGCTGCTGATAGCCAGGCAAAAGCCACGATGCCAAAACTCTCCCGGTTCCTGAACTCATCGCTGCTGCGATTGGTATATTGCAGTACAAGCCCAACCGAGGTTGTGACCAGGAACGAATATATAAAAATCATAACAGATGGGAACTGGGCCGGGTCCTGACGGGAATAATAATATCCCACCAGTGCCGGGATAAGCATCAGAACCCCCAGATACTTCAGGATAATTCCCAGGGTGTTAAGGACCACTTTAAATCTCATTGCATAACCCACTCTTTACGTAATTTATCTGGTAAGTTCTTTATCCAAAACGCCGCAGCAGTAACTTGAAAGTCAGGTTTTAATTCATTTATATTATCAAGGTTATTAATATTTAATCAATTGCAGAGATAAAAAATACTCTTATAAAATTCCCACAGAATTGTGCAAAAAAAACAGTAAATGACAAGTCCAGTCCCTCACTCCTTCCAGAACCCTGGAATCAGCAGCACCAGTACCGTGAAAATCTCAAGCCTGCCGATCCACATATTGGCAATAAGCACAAGTTTCCCCAAAACAGGTATGGTACTGAAATTGGACCACGGTCCCACAAGGTCAAAACCGGGTCCGATATTGCCCAGCGTCACAATGGATGCCGAAGCAGCGCTGATGGCTCCAATACCCAACTCGCTCAATATGAACGTACTGGTCATGAACACCAGGATATACAGGATAATGAATGAGAAGATGCTGTTCATCACATCCTCAGGCACCACCCGTTCACCCAGCCGGATGGGCCGCACCAGCTTTGGCTGGAGCGACCTGAACAGTTCCCTATACCCGTACTTCAACATCAACAGCAGCCGCACCACCTTGATCCCGCCAGCAGTGGAACCTGCACAGCCTCCAATGAACATAAGCACGACCAGCACCATGCGGGACGAGTCCGGCCATGTGTCAAAATCATGGGTGGCATAGCCCGTTGTTGTTATTATAGACAACACCTGGAATATGGCATACCTGAAAGATGTGCCTATCCCCTCGAACGTCCCGGTCCTCCAGAGTGTCCAGGTCAGTGCCACAGCGGAAGAGGCCACAATAAAACTGTAGAACTTGAACTCATCGTCCTTTAGCAGGCTTCTATGGTCCACATATATCAACCTGTAATGCAGTGCAAAATTGGCACCTGCCACAAACATGAAAAATACAATGATCCCCTCGATAAGGGGACTGTTGAAGGCTGCAATCGAATCGGCCCGGGGTGAAAACCCGCCACATGCCATGGTAGTGAAGGTATGGGTCAGGCCATCGTACACCCCCATACCGGCCAACAGCAGTGCAATGAACTCAACCAATGATAGGACCATGTACACCATCCAGAGTATCCTGGCTGTCTCCTTAAGCCTGGGCTTAAGTTTATCTTCAGTGGGTCCGGGCGCCTCTGCTTTGAATAACTGGCGGCCTGCTATTGCCAGCTTGGGCAGTATGGCTAAAAACAGCATAATGATACCCATGCCGCCCAGCCATTGTATGAAACAGCGCCAGAACAGCAAAGCCTTTGAATATGACTCGATATCGGTCATAATGGTGGCGCCGGTGGTGGTAAAGCCTGACATGGACTCGAACAGGGCATCCACTGGCTGCATACCGCTCAGCAGGAAGGGAAATGCGCCAAACACTGCTGCCAGGAGCCAGGCAAAAGCCACTATACCAAAACTCTCTCTGTTCCTGAACTCACCTCTGCTGTGATTGGTATATTCCAGCACAAGCCCCACTGAGGTTGTGACAAGGAACGAATATATAAAGACCATAACAGATGGGAACTGGGCCGGGTCCTGACGGGAATAATAATATCCCACCAGTGCCGGGATAAGCATCAAAATCCCAATGTATTTCAGGATAATTCCCAGGATGTTAAGGACCACATTGAATTTCATTGTATTACCCACTCTTTACATAATTTATATGATTAGTTCTTTATCAAAAACGCCGCAGCAATAACTTGAAAATCACAGTAATGGGTATGGTCTCAAGCCTGCCAGCATCCCTGGAAATAATCTTCTTTGTCATTCCATGACAAAGGCAATCCGCCCTACTTGAAAAGTGACTCCACCTTTGAAACCATTTCCAATTTGGTGAAAACAATAACCTTATCACTTGGTTGTATCTGAACATTACCGTCAGGTATAATTATGTTACTTTCACGTACTATTGTGCTGACAATGGCATCTTTTGGGAACTTGACACTTTTCAGTGGCTTTTTTACTATTTTGGAACCTGCCCTGGCAGTAAGTTCAAGCACTTCAGCTTTTTCACCTTCCAGTGTGGCAATGGATTGAATACCTGTCTTGAGCAGCGTGGTCTTGAGCACCTCGTTGATAGTAGCTTCCCTGGAACTCATGGCCACATCCACACCTACCATTTCGAACAACTGGGTGTATTCTGTCCTTTCCACCCTGGCTATGACCTTAACAGCTCCCAATTGCCTGGCAAGCAGGGAGCATAGCAAGTTCTTCTCATCACTATTGGTAACAGAAACCACTGCATCCATGCCAGGGACATTTACTTCTTCCAGTATCTTCATATCGGTGCCATCACCGTTTATGACCATGATATTTGGCAGGGACTCGGCAATCATTTCACACCGTTTCAGGTCTTTCTCAACCAGTGTGATGCTAAAGTCATTTTTTCGAAGCAGCTCTATCAGGTAGAACCCTACAGCACCGCCCCCCACGATCAACACTTTTTTGTTCTGGTTGCTGACCTCGAACCATTTCCTTATCTCCTGTATGGCATCTTCCTTGCCTATAATTACGACTCTATCACCTAAGCGAATGATGTCATCCCCTCCCGGTATGATAACATCGGAATCCCTGAATATGGCTGAGATCATGCTACACTGGGGAAATTGTATCGCTTTAAGTGTCTTGTTCACCAGCACATTTCCGTCATCTACCTTGAACTCGATCATCTTGACCATTCCTCCGACAAAATCCTGGACATCAACAGCCGAGGGTATCGAAAGAATCTGGTCCATTGCATTGGCAAGGGAAAGTTCCGGACATATCATGATGTTCATGCCCACTTGTTCTCGTATGGTCACAGGCTCACTTATATAATCAGGGTTGCTGACCATTGCAATGGTCTTGGTCCCGTTGCCGGTCAGTAGCTTGGCTGCCATACTGGCTACGATATTGAGTTCATCATGATCGGTTACAGCCACCACCAGGTCTGAATTTTCCACTCTGGCTTGTTTCAGGACCTTAACATTGGCACCATTGCCCTGGATAACCTGTACATCAAGACCCATTATCTGCTCTAAGGCATCTTCATCCTTTTCAACGACCACAACTTCATGGTCCCGATAGACCGCTTTAGCAAGATGGTATCCAACATCACCAGCGCCGATGATAATTATGTGCAAAATGTTCACCTGAAAATATGTAATTAAAACGTGAAATGTAAATGTATAATGAATATGTAATCTAAATATGTAATGTAAATGTCTAAAGTAACTTTTTACATTCTTATAAGACAAGTGGCATTATCATCATATGTTAAAAGCCTATCTATAAACATGAATACTTATTAAAAATCTTTGAAATTTTGTTGTGCTTTAACATTTCCTGTAAAGTCACTCGATTTTTCATCATTTTCATCAACATCAATTCCGAGCTGCCTGAGAGTATTAACAGCTATCTTCGGACCGATAATATCAGCCAGTGCTTTGAATTCAGCTTTCCTGATAGCTTCGATATCCTTATATCCCGCATTATACAGCTTCCTTGCCCGCACACGCCCGATACCCTTTATCTTTATAATGGGCAGAAGTTCCTTAGCTGCACCATAGGATATGCGTTCCACCAGTTCCTGTGCAAAACCTGCATGTTCGCTGCCCAGATAGGCAAAAATGCGGGCAGTGGAATGCATAAGCCACTGGGCAGTGTCTGCCTGTGCCCTTATGTCACCCGGACCGATATTGAACCTGCTTGTAATATCATCTTCCTTGCTTTTAGATATCCATTCATGCAGTAACACGGCTGTCTTTACTTCAGACATGAACCACTCATAATCACTGCTGTGCGGGGGAGGAGGAGCTAAAAATTCATCGTTGTGCTGCTGTATAAAGTTATCCAGCCAGCCATAATCGTTATTCCTCAGGTACAGGGGCCGCATATTCGGGGTATGGCAGATAAGCTGGAGCATTGTCAGTTCGGTCATGTTCACCCTGCCCATGTGCCTCTGTCCTTCCACAATGGTACTGGCGGACATAGGGTCAATATACAACCTTGTCACCAGCTCTCCCAATTCTGTCGGGTGCAGCCCTTCAATGTATATAATTAAGTTGTTCGTCACAAGGAACTCAATCACTTCATCGACTACAGCCGCCAGCTTCCAGGTATCCTGCTGGTATCCGAAAAAAGTACGACCTAAAAAATCCATCAGTTCTTCCCTGCTTTTTACAAGCCCGGTGGATACTATTGAAAGGATGTGGGTGCGCAGCGCACCTTCGGTACCGAGTTTGGAATAGATATCCTCGGCATCGTTGTTCACATATTGTTCAATAAGTGCCTCCATTTCCTCATCAGATTTTGATATCAACACCGACTCACCATACGGGTCAAGCCCGGGACGGCCTGCCCGCCCTGCCATCTGTTTATATTCCAATACGGGTATGGGCACCATACCGTAATTAGGGTCATACCGCCTGAAACCCCTGATAATAACGCGCCTGGCAGGCATGTTCAGTCCGGCAGCAAGTGTGGGCGTGGATGAAAGTACCTTGATAAGGTTGTTCCTGAACCCGCCCTCTATTAGTTTTCTCTGCTCTGACAGCAGTCCTGCATGGTGGAATGCCGCCCCGCCCCTGACGCATTGTGCCAGGCGCCTTGTGATCTCAGTCTCACCTGTATCCAGGACCTGATTGGCCAGGCTATCCAATTTTGTGCTGTATTCTTCATCGGGGCTTCCGGAACTTCCAGGATTTTTGCCAAGGGTCTGGCCAAGCCGCCTGGCACTGGCCTCAGTATTCCGCCGGCTGCTTTCGAATACTAGACACTGCCCCCCTTCATTAAGGGTATCATAGACCAGGTCTGTCAGTTCATCTTTGTGCTTGTGCTCTATAGTATGCAGGGAATCCGGGAATTTTATTGCACCACTAAAAAATACTCCCTCCTTCAGGTCAATAGGCCGCCATTCACTTTCAACCAGTGCAGCATCAAGCCACTGCGCCATCTCCCGTGCATTTCCCACTGTGGCAGAGAGTGCGATTATCTGGACATCCGGGTTCATCTGCATGAGCCGTGCAAGGGTGACCTCCAGGGTCGGGCCCCTGTCAGGTGAATCCAGCAGGTGCACCTCATCTGCCACAATTACTGTAATATCCTTTATCCAGGGTGCACCGTTGCGTATCAGTGAATCGGTCTTCTCTGAAGTTGCAACAATAATATCCCTCCTGCCCAGCCACTCGTCCCTGGAATCCAGGTCGCCTGTTGAAACCCCTGCCTGCACATCCAGTTCTTTAAATTCCCTGAACCGTGCATATTTCTCTGATGCCAGTGCCCTTAACGGTACGATATACAGGCACTTACCGCCATTGATGATGGACTTAAGCATGGCCATCTCAGCGATCATGGTCTTACCCGACGCCGTGGGCACGGCTGCTAAGATATTTCTCCCTTCAAGCAGTCCGGCTTCAACAGCCTTTTCCTGGGGCGGGTAAAGTTCAGAGATGCGTGACTTTGTGTAGAATCCTTTTACAGCATCGGGAATGTCAATCTCAGAGATTTTCATAGATAGTTTGACTTAAAGGTTTAAGTAGATATAAAGACATTTTGCAATCCAGTTCAAGCAATTAATTTTATGATTTACCAAAGGTGGAACCAATGTACTCAGAAAGGATCAACAATCTCCCCCCCTATCTTTTTGCAGCCATAGATAAGGCAAAGGCCAGAGTAATTGAAAAAGGCGTGGATGTGATAGATCTGGGTGTTGGTGACCCGGACATGCCCACACCCGATAATGTCATCCAGGCCCTGTATCGATCTGCACAAAACCCAAACAGGCACCAATACCCTTCATATACCGGCATGCTGTCCTTCAGGGAAGCCGCAGCAAAGTGGTACAAAGAACACCTGGGTATTGAACTGGACCCTGTCTCCCAGGTGCTGACCCTGATAGGATCAAAGGAAGGGATTGCTCATATCCCCCTGGCATTCATAAATCCAGGAGAAATTGCCCTGATCCCGGACCCCGCATATCCTGTGTATAAAATCGGCACATTATTTGCTGATGGAAAGCCTTTTATTATGCCTCTGCTTGAAGAAAATAGCTTTTTGCCTGACCTTGATGCAATACCCAGGGATGTAGCAAAACTGGCAAAACTAATGTTCCTGAACTACCCGAATAACCCCACATCAGCCATAGCGCCTGATAAGTTCTTTGAAGATGTGATCGAGTTCGCAAAAGAGAATGAGGTTATCATCGTCCATGACAATGCTTATAGTGAGATGACATTTGACGGTTATAAGGCACCAAGTTTCCTGAAATTTGACGGCGCCATGGACGTGGGTATTGAGATGCATTCCCTGTCAAAGACCTATAATATGACCGGATGGAGGATAGGGTTCGCTGTGGGCAATGCAGAAATCCTGGACGGACTGGGTAAGGTCAAGACCAATATAGATTCCGGGGCCTTTGAGGCGGTACAGGAGGCAGGGATTACGGCAATGCAGGGCCCCCAGCAGTGTATCAGTGACATGAACAAGTTATACACACATAGGCGGGATGCCCTGATGGTAGGATTAAAGGAATTAGGTATTGATGTCCAGCCGCCCAAGGCTACATTCTATATCTGGGCCCCGGTACCCGAGGGTCATGATTCAATGGGCTTATCAAAGATACTGCTGGAAGAAGCAGGTATTGTGGCCACACCAGGCGTGGGTTTCGGTGAGTATGGTGAAGGGTATGTGCGTTTTTCCCTGACCCGGTCAGTGGAGCGGATAAATGAGGCTGTTGAACGAATGGGACAGCTGAAAATATAGAGTTTATTTTGTGTTTTTGACAGAAAATTTCGTTATGAAGTTTTTGACAGAAAATTTCGTTATGAAGTTTTTGATAAAAAATTTCATAATGAATTTTTGATGGAAAATTTCATAATGAAGTATGCTAATATATTAGTTGGTTCAAATGACAATCAATAAAGAAATTTTGGAGAGAGTAGATTCAGGAATCACTGGTTACAATGATTTGTTAAACGGTGGCTATTTCAAAAAGACAGTAAATGTGGTTTCCGGGGAATCAGGGACTGGCAAAACTGTGTTTGGCTCCCAATTTCTATATCATGGCGTCCAGAACAATGAAAAAACCCTTTGTATTATGACTTCCGAATCAGCAGAATCCGTGAAAAAAGAGATGTATTCTTCATTCAAATGGGATTTATGGGAAATGGAAGAAGCAGGTAAGATGACATTTGTTGATATAGCCAACCCTGAACTCAGGTTACAGAAGACTATTGATATGGCACCTATGGAACTTATCATGAGCTTTAAGAAGCTGCTTATCCGTAAGATTGAAGAGGTCAAACCTGACAGGGTATTTATTGATGCCATTGAAGCCATGTTACTTGCAATAGACTCTCCTTACAAATTAAAGACACTTGTAGATGACCTGTTCGGTGTGCTAAGAGGATATGATATTACTTCTATCGTCACTGTAGGGACAACTTTCCATGTTGAGTCTGTTGTAGAATACGGCGCAGACTCGGTGACACGCCTTGGCCGGGTAGTTTCAGGTAACAACTTACAACGTTCCGTCTATGTAGCAAAACTAAGGGGTTCGGGTACATTAAACGAGATACGTGTGCTGAACATATCTGATAATGGTATCAGTATACTGGACCAATCACCATACATGTCTATTGTTTAGAATTGGTTGCTTTAATCCCGGATTACTATATAATTTGTACACGTATAGGAAAGTATATACTTTCCTGCAGGCTTAGAAAATGCGAACTAAGTGAGCATTTTCCTGATCTGTCGATTGCAATATGCAGTCATAGCGACATTAATAGCTTAGTTTTATATATCTACGTGCTAATTTATATAAAAATAATACAACGGTTCGTTATCAGAGGAAATCATGTGAACACCTGTTTTTCTCTTTTTATATAGAGGTGTTAATCTGAGTATTCATAGGAAAAAACCACCAGAACATAATGAAGTAATAAGAGTAAGGGTTCCCCGCAAACAGGATCGAGAAATTTTAGGTACAGTTGAAACTATGCTTGGTGCTAATAAGATCAGGGTACGGTGCCTGGATGGAGTTGTGAGACTCGGAAGGATTCCGGGAAAGATGAAAAAACGTACTTGGATCCGGGCAGGTGATATCGTTATTGTAGTACCGTGGGATTTCCAGGATGCAAAGTCAGATGTTGTATGGCGATATACCAGACCACAAGTGGACTGGCTGGAAAAAAGAGGATACCTGAAAGGATAATCCATGATAGACGACCTGGACGCTACGTCTTCAAAAAAACTGAAAACGTTTGACGACAAAATTGATGAGTTCAGGAAGAGGATAAAGGATTCTGAAGATTTTAAGGTCAAGGATGAGGTTTTTGATACAGCTACGCTGATGGCCCTGTACAAGCTTTCATCAAAGGGATACCTGGATGCGCTCGGGGGCACAATAAGTACAGGGAAAGAGGCAAACATCTTCCATGCATTAAGAACACAGGATGATGAACTGCAGGAGTTAGCTATTAAGATATATCGCATAAGTAACAGTAATTTCAGGGCCATGCAGGAGTACCTGATCGGTGATGTGAGGTTCAGGAACGTCAGACACACTAAAAAGGATATTGTACTGGCATGGACCCGCAAGGAATTCAGGAATTTAAGCCGGGCAAAAGAGGTGGGATTAAATGTACCCATGCCTCTTATAACCAACAGGAACATACTGGTTATGGAGTTTATCGGAGAAGATAATATTCCATTCCCGCAACTTCGTGATTTTAACCTGGATACGGATCAGGCATCATTTGTATCTGAAGCTGTTGAGGATTTCCTTGTGCGGTTGTACAGGGATGCTCAACTGGTACACGGCGACCTGAGCGAATATAATATTCTGGTAGACCCTGGTTCCCTAACTCCGGTATTTATTGATATGGGTCAGTCTGTGACCCTTGACCACCTGAATTCAAACGAATTCCTTTGTCGGGATATTGACAATATGTCAAGGTTCTTTTCCAGGTCAGGAGTGGACATAAATACCAAAGACCTTTATGAAAAAGTGACTAGGTCCGGGCCCGACCATCAATAATATGTGCTATTAGGTATTTCATGGGGGCTGATATGATAGAGAGTAAAACATCCACTTACATTAAAGTTCCCATGGACAGGGTCGGCGCAATAATCGGACCTGAAGGGAACATTAAAAATATTATTGAGAAAAAGTCCACTTCAAAACTTGACATTGACAGTAATACTGGGAGTGTTGAGATCATTAACCCCGAAGACCCCCTGTTGGCAATGAGGGCTGCAGAGGTAATAAAGGCTATCGGAAGGGGTTTTAGTCCAGAGAAAGCACTGTGCCTGTTTGACGATGATATGCTGATACTGGAAATTATTGATCTGAGCCACATAGCAAATACGCCCAAGGAAATGAAACGGTTTAAGGGGAGGATAATAGGTAAGAACGGCAGGACAAGGGAGATATTCGAGAACCTGACAGGTAGCAAGATATCGGTCATGGGGAAAACAGTTAGCTTGATGGGGTATCCTGACCAGGTACTGGTAGTACGTACCGGTATCGAGATGCTGCTCAAGGGTTCGCCGCACGGTCCGGTATACTCTTTCCTTGAAAAGAAAAAAAGGGAATTAAAAGAGAGCAGATGGTAGGTCCATCTGCTTAATCCAGTGAGAAGAAGATCCTTTCCACAGCAACATATTTCATGATCGTCAGTGCAGAATTCCCTGGGTACATCACAATCTTTCCTGAACGATATGCATTTAATATAACCTTGGTCGAATATCCTCCGTAACCGCTGAATAATGTTTCATGGTAATGATTTATCCAGGACTTGAGGATTTTACCCTTGACTATTGAGGGTGCATCATCCTTTTGTATTTCAGGTCTGGGGTAATCCGTACCTATGATCCAGTTACACATCTCATCAACATATATTCTTTCATCGGTTTCATCGTAAGTGATATATTCTTCAGTTGATAGTTTTCTGAATGTTTCCATATCAATTATGATCAGCCTGTCAATTGATACATTATGATGCTTTTGGGCGTTCTCAAAAAACTGCTTGTTATTTGATAATGCCCCAAGTTCGGTTAATTCGATAGCATCTGATTGTTTTGTATCTGTGTGATAAATACTGGCAGCATGGGGTACATCCTTATAGACCACCACTACCAGGTATGTGTTATCATCTCTCAAATCATCCATGCCGGAAGTCCAGGCAATCATGGTGGCTGCAAGGGCCAGTGCGATTACCAGGACTATTACAAGTCCAGTTCGCTTGATCTTCTTAACGAACGTGTTGGATTTTTTTTCCACTTCATTTGTGATTATTACTTCTTTAGGTGGTGCAGCTTTTGGCTTCTCTTTTATCACAGGGGCCGGTTTTGGTGGTGTTTCGGGTTCTTTTTCAACAGGAATCTCCTCTTTCACTGGAATTTCTTCTTCCCCTATAGTCTCAGGTTCCAATTTAACTTCTTCCTCCGGCCCTTCATCAGAAACTGCGACCGATTCCTCATCTAAAGTTACTACCGGTTCTTCTTCCCCTGGCGTTTCAGGTTCCAATTCAA
>Ga0255420_10126_pt1 | contig 16277 bp, 12 predicted proteins | sample ANMaggSeSYBR02I3_FD_182630 | JGI IMG/M metagenome (GOLD analysis project Ga0255420, IMG submission 182630) | Sediment cell enrichment communities from methane seep in Santa Monica Basin, California, United Staets - ANME aggregate JGI... | ecosystem: Environmental > Aquatic > Marine > Cold seeps >...
CATTTTTCCCTGATAAGAAGCAAGCATGGGGAGACCTGCTGGAACTATCATATGAAGTGAACAGTTACATGGTGGACAGTTACAACTTGGACTATAAAAATAGAAATGTCTTAGCAGATCCCCTTGTTTCCGTCTTTGCTCAGCTAACTGATAAGGAGCAAGCATGGAAAGACCTGTTGGAAATAGCAAAGGACAAGCACAAAGAGGGACGAAGGAGTGCAGTAAAGGCTCTTGGTTCTACCTTTGTTCACGTAACTGATAAAGATCGGGCATGGAAAAGCCTGCTGGAACTAACAAAGGACGAAGACAGAGAGGTGCGATTGAGCGCAGTAGTGGCTCTAGGGATCGCTTTTGCTCATGTTATTGATAAGGAAAAAGCAACAAAAAACTTGTTGCTATTAATAAAAGACCTGCTTGCACTCACAAAGAATGAGGAAAGAGGTGGGCTGTGGAGAACAATAAAGGCTCTTGGTTCTGACTTGGCTCACGTAACTGATAAAAGAGAAGGCAACAAAAAACTTGCGGCAATTAACAAGATAGAGAGCATCTTAGTACTAAGTAGTGCGTTAGATGCTCTTAACTCTGCTTTTGTTCATGTTACTGATAAGGAGCAAGCATGGAAAGACCTGCTGGAAATAACAAAAGGTCTGATGGAATTAATAGAGGACTATCACAGCGAGGGAGAAGATAGTGTAGCCTTTGACACGGATATTCGCCCATATCTACTGCAAGCAACAATCACCCTTATTTTAGCTTTTGATTATGTAACTGATAAATATCAGGCATGGAAAGACCTGCTGGAACTAACAAAGGACACAAGCAGCAGGGGAAGTGAGTGTATAGCATTAATCCATGGGAACTTTGTTCATCATCATATTACTGATAAGGAGCAAGCATGGAAAGACCTGTTGGAAATAGCAAAGGACAAGCATAGTGAGGGACGAGGAAATGCAGTAGAGGCTCTTGGTCATATTATAGATTTAGTAACTGATAAGGATCAGGCAATAAAAGACCTGATTTCATTCACAAAGGACGAGAACAGAGAAGTGCGAATAAGTGCAGCAAGGGCCTTTCGTTCTACCTTTTTCCAAGTCACAGATAAGGATCTAGCATGGAAAAGCCTGCTGGAACTAACAAAGGACGAAGACAGAGAGGTACGAAAAGAAGCAACAAGTGCCTTTTCTTTCACCTTTTCTCAAGTCACTGATAAGGATCTGGTATGGAAAAGCCTGTTGGAACTAACAAAAGACGAGAACCTTGAAGTGCGAAAAAGTGCAGGACGAGCCATTTATTTCACCTTTTCTCATGTCACTGATAAGGATTTGGCATGGAAAAGCCTGCTGGAACTAACAAAGAACGAAGAATTCGAAATACAATTTGATGCAGGAATGACCCTTCGTTCAGCCTTTTCTCAAGTCACTGATAAGGATTTGGCATGGAAAGACCTGGTGGAATTAACAAAGGATGAAAACAGCCATCAAGCAGAAATGGCCCTTTGTTTAGCCTTTTCTCAAGTCACTGATAAGGATCAGGCAACAAAAGACCTGATTTTATTTACAAAAGACGAGAATAGAAATGTGCGATTGAGCGCAGTAGAGGCTCTTGGTTCCGCTTTTGCCCATGTTACTGATACGGATCTGGCATGGAAAAGCCTGCTGGAACTAACAAAGGACGAAGACAGTGTGGTGCGAAAAAAAACAGCAATTGCCCTTTCTTTAACTATTCCTCACGTCACTGATAAGGATCAATATCAAGTAATAGAATACCTGCTTGCGCTCACAAAGGACGAGAACAGGGACGTTAGGATATCTGCAAACCATTCATCAGGCATGGTATCAATATACAGGGCAAGCCAAGCGGAAGATGATGAATCAATCAGGAAAGAGTTGGAGACAGCCCTGAGATTTTTTGAAAAAGCCTCAAAAGAGTCAACTTTTTTAAACCCTGCAAAGTTTTGTCTTCCTTTTTATCGTTCATTCTATGCCATAACTTTCAGGAAAGAAGATGCTGAAGCTGAAGTGAAACAGTATCTTGCAGAGACAAAAAAAGCTGTGGAAAGCTCGGAGATTAAAGAAAAGCTCCTTGAAGCTGTGGAAAATCTCGGAAATGCGTTGAATGAGGTGCATAAAGCACGGGATTTCAATGACATAAAAAGCGACCTCAACGCATACAGGTGGTACTGTGACCGTGCCTGTGAACTGCTTGATACAGCGGAAGAGAAAGTACCGGGCGCATCGAGGCTGATCAGAAGAGGGCTGCCGATTATCGATGAGAGGATCAAGGGGATAATAGCGGAGATACAGGAGAAGTCAAAGGAACTGTGCAAACAGACAAAAGGCACAACATTTGAAGATCTGGGTAAAAATGTATATCATATTGGTCAGAATTTGTTGGTTGAAAATCCAGTTATTCTTGAAAAACGTCTGAATGATTTTCAAATTAGTTTATCAGCTATTTGTGCCAGAACATCAGAAAATATTGTTGGAGAAGCATGTGATTTGCTAAAAAGAGCAAATAATGAAACAACCCTTGAAAATAGGATTCAATTAATGGATGAAGCTATAAGTAAAATATTGCCCCATACAGGAAATATGCCAAAAAAGGATGAGAATGAATTTGGTAATAAGACTCCAAATTCACCAATTGAGCTCCATTTCCAAGAAAAACAGGATACAATCAAAGAATTAGCTAAAAAATTCTCTGCCTACCAGAACCGACGCTCAGTTATTACCGAAGAAGTCATCAAAAGATGGTTACTTCAGTTTGGTAATATAATCAGGATTAAGTTTGCCTTGAGATTACTTGAGAATATTGATTACTATGAGCCGTGGCAAATGAAAGAAATATTCATTCATATCTATGAGAAAGTAATTCACGAAAATGATAGGGAAAAGATTGTTATCTCTCTTTTAGGCAATCTAAAAGATAGTTCTTCAATAGTAAATTATACCTTGGGTGAGGAAATTATGCGCTATAAATTAGAATCTCATCCTCTGGAAACTATTTTAGATAGTATGAAACCCGATAAAAATGTGATTGTATTTATCGATGACAATATTGGCAGCGGTAAACAGGCTGTGCAGATCTTCCGTGAATGGTTTGGCATTGAAATAAGGGATCTTAATGAGAGCCATGTAAGACCCCTGTCAAATGAACAAATAGAGAAATTCAAACGTTTTCGAATATATCTCTGTACCTTTGTCGGATTTGAGGACGGAAAAGAGAATGTCAGCGTTGAATTAAAGAAAATGGGATTGAATGTGGTAAAGATTTACTCATTTTCAAAATTAGAGGAAGAAATAGGATGTTTCCATAAAGCTTTAAAAACATTTGATAATGAAGAAGAAAGAGTACAGGCTGAAAATATGGTCAGAGAAATTGGCATTCAACTCTTTGAAGACAAAGGTTGGCCAGATGAATTAAAAAATGAAAGAAGTTTGGGTTATGGTAACTCACAAAAGTTGATCGTCTTTTATTATAACACTCCAACTTCTACCTTACCAATCTTATGGAAAGAGGGAAAATATAACAGCAAAAAATGGTTGCCTTTATTCCCCCGAAGAGAAAAGAAGTAGCGTTTTAATATCCACATATCCATTTCAAAAATCATGGTAAAATGCATATTTGAATTGTCGAAATCAAGTGCCTAAGCAGGCTTTCGATTTCAAAATAGAGTCAGTTACCATTAGATTTGAAGCGGATACGTATCCACTTCAAATTTGTTGGCAATAGTACAGAGTGACGACACACATCACCGGACAATAATCGCTAATGATGCTGTAATCGACAATTAGGTGTGATTGCATTTTTCCAATTTGCCCTTAGATTTAAAGTGGATACGCCTTTTATGATTTTGCAAATGCATATACTCATTGATGTTCTACTTGATTACAATAAGGGGAATGTAATCAATAAATTTTTAAATAGTGGTAAGAATATATTCAGTATAGCCGACATGGTAGCCATGAAGCCGCTCCAACTGACATAAGTACCTGGCAGAGTGGAGGAAGCTCCCCCCGGATCTTTCGTAGCGGTGGCTGGTTCTTCTTTGCCAGACTCAGCGATTTGCCACTACTTCTTCCCGCTCACCATATACGCCACAGCCCCCACCGCCATTAACCCCCAGTAACTTATAGCCCTGTCCAGTATGGCAATCCCCGCCGCCACGCCCGCATCCACCCCAACCAACACGAACACGCCCACGATTGCGAACTCCACTACACCCAGGCCGCCGGGTGTGAAGGGAAGTGCGGATACAAGGGCTGCCGACAGCGCAACAAACACAATCAAGGACAGGCCGATGTGGATATTATGCAGCGGGGACAGCGATTCCACCACAAAATACAGGCGGGCGGCTTCCATGCCCCAGATAAGTACGCTATATATGATTATCAGCGCAACAGAACTCCTGCCTGCTGATTCATGCAGCCCCTCAGCAAACTGTGTGAATATTGGCTGTATCTTTGACGGCAGTTTGTTGGCAATAGTAGTCTTTCCTGAAGAAAAGGCTACCACTACCGATATCAGCAGTACCAGGATAGCAAAACCCAGCGCCAGCGATACCCTGATCGCCTGCGGGATGTCAGTCCCGAACACCATAATACAAGATACCCCCATCAGGATGACCAGCACCAGCACATCATAGATACGCTCCACATACACGGTCCCGAAACACTTTGAGATGGACACATTCCATGCTTTCTTTGCAAGGTATCCGCGGTACACATCCCCCATCTTGGCAGGGACCAGGGTATTGGCGAACCAGGACAGCAGGAATATCTCGCTGGCATCTTTCAGTCCCGCTCTGATACCGATATTATTCAGCAGCAACCTCCATCGTTCGCCCCTTATGGGTAGCGAACCAAAATACATGACGGCAGCTGCTGCAATATATCCAGGCCGGGCGTCCCCGATGACCTCCAGTATCCTGTCAAACTCCATCCTTGAGAACAGGAAATAAAGCACAATGGCAGCCACTGCGAATGAAACAATGGTCCTGGGCTCGGTTAGCTTCTTTATAGGTGAGACCGGCTGCTCATCATCGACCATTATCCCACCACTTGATATATATGGACATTTGGGTTGAAATACACCAGTTCGAACCTGTCAGGGTTATTATCAAAGAGCTTCCTGGCATCACGACCGCCATAGCGTTCTTCTTCCACGCCACCAACATAGATGTATTCCACATTGTACTTATCAAGTATCCCGTTTACAGTGTCAATATCACTGGAGGTGTATACCCTGGGTACCTCATGCCAGCGCTCATTGATAGTATCGGCACCGTTACGCCAGTTAATTTCGTGACCTGCCCAGCCCAGTACAGTAGGCAGGCCAGTGAAGGCACTCACATGGGTGTTCATTTTATATGCCTGTCCCGGACTTTGCAGCACCACAGGGGTACCGTTCAGGTTGTCCAGCCACATTATGGCATTATACTCATTTTGATATTGCTGTTCAAGGTATGCCGCACCATCAAGGGTGGGATTACCTTTGAAATTACCTGAACGTGAATAGGTGGCAAATACCGGATATGACAATGCCGCCAGTACCAGGATGATCGAAAGAATCGCAAATCCCTTTTTCTTTAAATCATCCATATCCCTGATATTAACTATACTAGCCATATTCCCCATATCTTCCATTTCCTCCCGGTTCCGGAGCCAGAGGTGATAGAACGCAGCCCCTGCCGCCAGTGCCCAGACTATCCAGTGCTGGACATATATCTTGAATACAGTATTGTACCTGATGTGCCGGGGGGAAGTGATGCCGAAGGAGTCCTGGATGTAGAAAAGCTCACAGAACAGTGACAGCAGTGCACCCAGCAGTATCAACAGGTAGATGAACTGGATGGAAGGGTCCTCTTCTTTTACAAGCAAGTAAATGGACATGACAATAAGCGGCAGTATGATGACAAGTATCGCTATATGGGTCAAATATGCTGCCAGAACTGTAATTACAAGGCCTGCTAGTATCATTTTCATATCAGGGTAATAGTAATCATAGAAATAGAGGATAGAATAAAACAAAATGAAAAAGAGCATTATTCCAAACACACCCAGGTAGAATATTATTCCGGTCTGTTGGTATGTTACAAGCCGAAGCGAATGAGATACATTACTGGCAAGGAGATGGTATGGTAGATATAACAAAATACTGGAAATAATAACTGCTGCGCCCACTACTGCCAGCTTTGCCAGTTCCACCGGATGCATACTGAAAACCCGGCCCGTAAAACCGGTATTACTTTCCTTTGCAGAAACCCTTATCCTCCATGCTGCCAGGACCATTACAAAGAAAATGGCATATGTGGGATAATCCCACGAGTTTAGCGGGAACATGAACCCTAGCAGCAGGGTAATGACAGCCAACAGCGGGATATTGTATTCCTTTCCCCCCCGCAGCAGGTTTAAAAGCAGGGCGATCATTAGCAGCTGGAAGGCTATAGCTATCATATGGGCGTGCAGGTCTGCCTGAATAAAACTAAAATAAGGGAACTCGTTGATGGTGTTTGGTATCACCCTACTGGTCGGCCAGTAGTTGTATGTAGATAGTCGTGTCAGGATATCTCCTTGTGGAATATTGAACACACTATGATACTTGGGCACGAACAGTGTCACTAGCAGCTGGATAAAACCGGCAGGATTGCCGAATATCACAACAAATGCCATGATAATTAGCGCAAACACCCTGTTGTTACTGACCAGGTCCTTACCAATGCCGTACGCTGCTGTGGCTGACAGGGCGAACATGGTTGCCACACCAAGATTAAAACCAATAGAAGGGAGCACGTTCGAGAGCTTGATCAGGTTTGCTGCCACAAGGTATCCAAAATAATAGTACTGCATAGGCTCGCCAGAGAGCCAGGGGTCCACAGGCGGGAAGCTGGTACTGCGAAGAATCGTGTTAATGAAGCTCATATCCATTAACTTCTCACCGCCTGTCCAGTAGATATCGGGACTGTATGCTCTTATTATGACAAAAACCAAAAACGCTGATGTGAACAGTACTTCAGTCCTGACCAGTGCTTTTTTGTCAAAATGATATCCCTTGAATGAGATTATTAACAGTGAAATTGCAAGTACTATGAGTACTGATAATACTGTGATCACGGTGCCATAATTAAAACCCAGATGTGTTAATACCCATGAGAAGTATGTCACAAATAGCAGACCCATTACCTTGGTCAGGGCTATCCCGTTGTCTTTCAGGTTCCTGAATATCCAGGCGGTCAGCGGCAGGGCAGCAAACCCTATTAATTCAAGTACCAGCCACCATTTAATTATTTCAAACCATTCCATGGAAGTCTCGCCTGCAAATTATTTTTTATTATTTCCTTTTTATATCTACCAGTTCATGCCACTTGATATTAAAGTGCGCCAGGTATAACCCACCGAACATAAGTGTCACCGAGTTCTTGATAATATGATCTATCACTGCAGCCGCAGCCCCAACAGAGCCGGCAATTCCTGCGATCTTAAACACCACAGTCAGGGCACCCTCATAGGTCCCGATAGCCCCGGGCGTTATTGGGAACATCTTTGTCAGGTTGCCTACTGCAACTGCCATGAATACGACGGCCATCAGCGTTGCCGGTGATGCTGCATTGTGCATGAAGGGAAAGGCGATAAGTACAGTATAGCAAGTGAGTATGTCTATTGTCCAGACCACTAATGAAGAAAAGAACACAATGATAAAGTCCCTGGGACTGGATGATATTGTATATATCTCATCAACGAATTTCCGGGCAATACCTGCAATCCGGTCTGTATAATCGCCTGGCTTTGAAACTCTTAGTATTATGCGCTCCACCGGTGATAACCCGTTCCTTCCCCTTGATGCCATGAAAAATATAGCCACAAAGAACAAAATTATAACTGTAGTCGAGGAAATCATCAAGGGCATAACCCAGTCGTCCACTGCCCTTTCAGCCATCACCACCAGGACCGCCAGTACGCCTATGACAGTAATGGCTATGATATCGAACAGCCTTTCCACTGCCAGCGATGACATCCCTGTGGTAAGGGGTACATCTTTCTTTGTTTTTAGGATATATGCTCTGGAAATATCGCCGATCCTGGCAGGCAGGATGACATTGGCTGACTGGCTCATGAATATGCTGCCTGTGATAAAGTTCAATCCATGGTCATGACCGAGCCGTTTCAGGATATGCTGGTACCTGATCCCCCGTACAGGCCATGAGAACAGGTAGATGAAGACTGCCAGACCAAACATTTGGGGTGATGCTGATGCCGCAGCCTGCCAGACCTCCTCTATACCCACCAGGGTGAATATCAAAAACAGAAGTAATATGGCAAAAATGAAAGTAAGGATTCCCTTTTGCCATCTACTGGTATGCAGTGAGCTCAACTGCCACCAGAGCCTCACGATCTGGCTGCCCATGCCGATCACATCTTTTACCAGGTCTACCTTGGTGGCCCCGCCGTGTCGCCACTTCACTGGGAACTCTTTGACTTTGTAACCACTTCTCTGGGCCCGCACCAGCAGTTCAGTGTCCCAGAACCAGTGCTCATCCTCTACCGAGTCCATGAGTTCGAACAGGGATTCACGTTTGAATGCCTTAAATCCGCACTGGTGGTCGTATAGTTTCGAACCCAGCATGTTGCGTGTGAGAAAGTTGAATCCTTTTGATGCAATACCGCGTTTCATGGAGCGCTTAACATCACTGGAAGGCATCATCCTTGAGCCGGTGGTAAAATCATATCCATCGGACCTTATGGCCTCGATAAGTTCTTCAAGGTGGACCATGTCGGTTGCCAGATCCACGTCAATATAACATAATATCCTGCCACTTGCGGCCTTGAATGCCTGGTTCAGCGCCCTGCCCCTGCCCTGTCTTTTATCGCTGTGAAGGTGTACCACATAATCCAGTTCTGCGGCCATCCGGGATGCAATGCGGTCGGTGCCATCCGTACTGCCGTCCTCTGCGATAATTATCTCAAAGGAGCTGGTGATACCGGACAGAGTTTTGGCTGTGGTGACTACAGTATCATGAATGCTTTTTGCTTCGTTATAAGCCGGTAATACAAGTGAAATCTCCAGGGTAATAGCTGATTCTCCTGCTGTTTAATTGGATTTAATTAGATTGAGTTAGATTATGTCAGACTTAGTTAGGTAGTATGGGTACCACTGATTAGGTTATGAATATTATAATCTTTTGTCCGGATGTTTGGGACTATGCATTTCCAGATTTTCAGGACTGGCATTATTTGACTTTCCTGTACCCATCATCACCGGCCAGGTGCTGTACCAGGGGCCGTATATCTTCACTGAACCACCCTTGCCTGATGTACTGTGGATAAATGGGAAGACGTTCCCTGAGGACGACATTCCTGCCTACTTTTTGTCCAAGCTGCTCTACTGCCGGCCATTCATGTTCAGGATTGATGTGATCGATGGTCACTGGTGATATACCACCCAGGTCAGTCGCTCCGTGTTTGACAAGCATCCAGGGCGAGATAAGATTGGGCGGTACCTGTACAGCCACATCATCAGAAAGTATCTCTCTTGCCAGTTCAACAATCCTGATCATCTCATCAATGGATGGGGGGGGGTGATGTTCCATTGACGTACCCGGTTTGGGCGTGAAGTTCTGGATAATGACCTCCTGAATGTGTCCGTATTTCCGGTGCAAGCGGGCAATCAATTTAAGGGATTCGATACGGTCATCTTCTATTTCACCGATACCCACCAGCAGCCCTGTGGTAAAAGGTATCTTCAATTTACCGGCATTTGCAATAGTCTCTATCCTCTTCTCCGGTACCTTGCCGGGACAGTCCTCATGGGCGGCTTGCAAATGAGCTGTGGTCTCAAGCATCAGTCCCATACTGGCATTTAATGGTTTGAGCAGCGCAAATTCCTCATACGAAAGCACTCCTGGGTTGCAATGGGGCAGGAGTCCCATTTTAATAGCCATGCGGCACAGGTTGAGCAGGTAATCCAGGGTGCGGTCGTACCCGATAGCCTTAAGCCGCCTCAAATATCCTTCATCCTCATCGGGCCGCTCACCAAAAGTGAACAGGGCTTCGGTGCAGCCGCTCTTAGCACCTCTTTTGAGTATTTCCTCTATCCGGACAGGCTGCATAATATATGCCTGTGGGTCGTCGGGGCTGCGCCTGAACCCACAGTAGCCGCAATGGTTACGGCACATATTGGTAACAGGGATGAATACATTCTTGGAATACGTGACCACATGTGAATATTGTGTTTCCAAAAGTTACCACCTGAAAAAGATTGATAGACTATCTGACAAATCTCTTACGGAACTCCTTTATCTGTTCCATACTACCAAGTACAGCCAGGGTCATATCCTCCTCGATCACAGTATGAAGGTCAATCTCTGAGCTGGCCTTATTTCCTGCATAAATCCCGATCACAGTGCAGCCGATGGTGCTATGCATGTCAATTTCGGCCAGAGTCTTACCCACCAATAATGAGGACGAACTGACTGTATATTTCTCTATCTTTATGCCTTCGTACATCATTATGGTTTCTTCCCTTAACGGATGGTCATGTGCCAACAACGCGATTCGCCCCAGCATCTGGCCGGCGATTATGGAAAGCGATGCAACATAATCGGCACCTGCTTTGTACATTTTATCAATGGAATGGATGTCATTTGCCCTGGCCAGAATAACACTATTGGGGTTAAGCTTGCGCGTTACCAGAATGGCAAAAATAATATCCGGATCAGAGCCAAGGGCCATAATAACAGTGGAAGCTCGTTCCACAGCCACTTTTTTAAGGATGGATTCGGATGCAGCATTCCCTGTAAGGTGGGTGAAGTCTACATCCCTGAACACTTCTTCATCAGAATCCACTGCAACAAAAAGCACCCCGGCCGAAGTCAGGCGTTTTACAACTCTATGTCCTACATCACCATATCCCAGTACAATGGTGTGGTTATCTATAAAATTCACTGTTTCATGCATTGGTATCCCGTTTGTGTTTGATGTGTAAGTTGTTTATGGTTAATGTGTAAGTCGTTTGAATTTCTTTAACTGTTCCTTGTTACCAACTACTAATAATATTGAATTCCTCTTTATTATATCATACGACCTAATGTTCAGGGACAGTTCGCCTCCCTTCCATATTCCTACAATATTGGCACCTGTCAAATCCCTTATCCTGGATTCTTTAAGACTCTTATTCAGCAGGCTGCTGCCTGGGTATATGGGAAACTCGGTAATCTCAAGGTCATCCATGAAAGTTGTACTGTTGATTATCCTGTCTATCAGGGGTGCTACGGCCTTGCGTCCAATGAACGAGCCTAGCAATGATTTCGGCGATATCACTCTGTTGGCACCAGCATATTTCAAATAATCCGAATTGCTTTTATCATCCACGATTGCCAGGATCTCTGTGTTACAGGATTCCTTTGCAGTCAGTATAATACTGGCGTTCTTTTCATCATTCTGGTTAGCTATTAGCAACCTGGCCCTGCATATTCCTGCTGCTTCCAGTACATCTTCTTTACCCGGGTCCCCAAAAATACATTGTATGCCGTCATTTAAAAGCGACCGTATCTGCCCCTCATCGTCGTCCACCACAATGAAGGACTTGTTGTGGTCTTCCAGTTCGTTCACGAGTGATTCGACCATTGTGTTATAGCCGCATATAATGATGTGGTTTTCAAGTTTTTTTGGAGCCCTGGTGGGCAGTTCTCCCCTTATTTGTTTCTCTACCAACGGCATAACCACAAATGGGAAGAGCAGTGCAAATAACATTATGACTCCGGATAGTGACATAACTATACTAAATACCATTCCAACCGGTGAAGTCATGACCACATCGCCATAGCCAACTGTGGTCATGGTGCATATCACAAAATATACACACTCAATTAAGCTGAGCGATTCCCCCTCAAAATTTAATTTGATGAACATTGTAGTATGTATATACAACAAAACCATCATCAAAAAGAGGAGAATATAATTGTATATGCTCCAGCCTGATTTTTTTATAATCATACAGATCCATCGCATAAATTGGTATGTGGGAAGATAAATATTATTTATTGTTTTGCAGCGAACATTTCAATAAGTTTAATGTTCTGTCCTGTACTATGAGCAATGATGCTTGTATTATCCGGTGGTACAGGAACACCAAAACTCCTGGCAGGTCTTCGCCAGCTTGTACCTGATGAAGATATTACTGTTGTGGTTAACACAGCAGAGGACCTGTGGGTTTCGGGTAATCTGGTGTGCCCTGATATTGATACTGTTACCTACCTTTTTTCCGGTCTGCTGGATACGGATAAATGGTGGGGTATCGCACAGGATACGTACTACACCCATGAAGCTCTTGCCTCGGCCGGGCATGATGAGGTGTTGAGGCTGGGGGACAGGGACAGGAGCACCCATATCCTGCGCTCGGAGTTTATCAGGCAGGGTGCTTCCCTGACAGAGGCTGTGAGCAGGACCGCATGTATGCTGGGGGCAAGGGCAAATATCCTGCCTATGTGTGATGAAACGGTATCGTCTATGATTACTACTGACAGCGGCAAAGTGCATTACCAGGATTTCTGGGTAGGGCAGCGGGGTAAACCCGAAGTGCTGGGTGTGGAGTACCAGGGAGCAGAAAATACATCTGTTACAAATGCTATTTTCCAGGCCGTGGAGCGGGAGGATAATATCATTATCGGCCCCAGCAATCCCATCACAAGTATAGGGCCAATACTTGCAGTGAATGGCATGCGGGAACTGATGGGGAGTAAACATGTGGTCGCGGTCAGTCCTATCATTGGGTGCGAGCCTGTAAGCGGGCCTGCTGGCAAATTGATGAGAGCCTGCGGGTGTGAGGTGTCGTCTAAGGGTGTGATGCAGTTTTATGAGGGGCTGCTGGATGTGTTTGTGGTGGATGAGCGGGACGGACTGGGGTTGCGGGATCTAAGGGGCATGCATGTGGCTATGGTGAGTGCGGATACTATGATGACCTCGGCGGGTAAGAGTAAGGCGCTGGCGGGAGTGGTTATAGGGGAGATGGTGTAGTTGTGGGCCGCCGGGCCGATGGGGTGGAACGTCATGGTTGATGCTTATGTCAAACGTTGCGATGGCACACCCAACCACAGCAGAGCTGCGGAGTATAACCATTGAAATCAATATCGATGAGGGTTAAATGAGGACAATTGTATTAATCCTGGAGTTATTACCAATCTACTTGTAGTGTTGCTTTTCGATTTAAAATAATGCCAGTTACCCTTAGATTTGAAGTGGATACATGGAAACTTCTATTTATTCCTCATCATCAAGAATATCCACAAAAACTTCCCTGATCCATGCATCAAGTTCAATATTGTGGCTGGCAGCTAATTCTCTTAGTTCCCTTGCTGCTATTTCCAGATCTTTCTCATCGGCTTGGTCCCCCATTCGAAGCACATACTCATATGAGGCAACAGCCTCATCAGGATAATTGCCTTTTTCCAGGATGCGGGCAAACCCTATTTGAATGAAAGAATCCTCCGGCATCACATCTATGAGTTTGCCATACTCATTCCTGCACTCATCCCACCTCCCCATAAGGCCGAGATAATCAGCAATATCCATACTGGTATAGACCCATTGTTCCTGGTTCTGATCTTTATGAAATGACTGGAGCTGGCGGAGTACATCAAGTCCTTCCTCTCCAAGTTCCGGGTGGTCAGATACAATTAATCTGAAATGGCGCAGCAATTCACCCAGCAATCCCTTTTGCTCAGCCAGGGGTTCCAGTATCCTGAATAATTCCAGGGCCCTGGCAGCATCTCCCTCTCTTTCAGCATTAGACGCTAAAAATGTTAGATTTTCAAGAACCAGTATTGTATCATAAGGTGCTGCTGTATGTGGATCAGCCCATTTACTATAATAGAATCCATTACCCAGTACCTGCCTGGGAGGAATAGCTTTCAATAATGGAAAGCAGCACTTTTTGAATTTTTTACCACTTCCGCAGGGACAGGGTTCGTTGCGGCCTGTTTTCCTGGTGAGAGGTAATTCATTGCGCTCATTCAACGTATTTGCTATCTCTAATCTTTTAAGCTCAACAGCTATGGATTTTTCTCGCTGCTCATGCTTTTGGGCTGCATAAAGTTCCTTTTTTTCTTCTATTTCTATTTCTTTTTCTCTTTCCTTTTCCCACCTGGCCCGGCGTTTGGCTACCTGTTCAGTGTCATAAAAGTTTAGTAGATTACTACTATACATGCCAAGAGACTTTTCCTTATGCATCAATAAATCGTCCCTGTTAATGATAAATTCATCAATAATCCCACGATTGAAAGCCTCCTCCAGAACAGGGAAAGATGACGGGTCACATAAATTCAGAAGAGATCTTGCGGCAAAACTCAGGAATTCCATGTCATCTTCTTTAGAAAATAAATCATGCAGAAATGTGAGAATACGTTCTTGCTCGTTAGGATGATGCAAAGCTATGGCTACCAGCCCATCCGCTGCAGTACTGCGGGACCACCAAAATTTATTATCCATTTCATAGGCCTGAATGAACTCCTCGAGATGTGAAATTGATGGCGGACCGATACGTCCGAACACTGTAGGCAGGTCTTCCATAATCCAATCGTCTTCAACTTCACAAGCCAGAATAAGTGCATTAACCAGTTGGGGAATTGACCTGGGGTCTGCCAGCATGCCGAGCAGTTTCACAGCATGGAGCGGCATCCAATGCCTATTGTCCCCAGCTCCCCAATAGTTATTATTTTGGAGGATATTACATAACGGGGTCAATGCTTCTGGTTCTTTTGCAAGAATAGCTTGCACGATCTCTATCGGAACTTGATCCCCCAACTCTTCCAACTTACTCAATAACTCTTGTATAGAAAGATGGGAATACAATTTTTGTACCTCAAATTTTGATGTGTATCCAGTGTGTGGATGCCAGGACAATAAGTTGGCACAGGGCTACAATGTGGGGCGACTAAAGGAGCGCTGTAAGCCTTACCCACATGGCTTACCATTTCCTCGGTAGACACATGTGCCAGATGATACTTGGAATCCAAAGCACTTTAATCTGACGGTTTCTTAACGTATAGGAAAGTAAATACTTTCCTCTATGCTCAGAAAATGTGAAAGAATTGAACAATTTCCTGAATAATGAATTAAAGGAAATGTCCGGTCATCTTGGAATATTGACCAGACTCCCTGTTTCATTTCGTCTTCTTCTTCGCTCCTGTCTGTTCACCATAAGCAGTCTCAATAGCGCGCCTGCTGATCTCATCATAATACCCGCCCATTTTCTCTATAAAATCCTCTTTGCTGTCCCAGAATTGTGGTGTTCCCAGCCGTTTGATAACTGCAGCAGACACATCAGGCGGCGATATATTAACTGAAAAATATTCGCTATCTCCCGCCTCCCAGAAATCATCCATGGACAAAGCAGCTTCCATCTTCCAAGCATCCTCGCTAGCCGTAAGCTCCTTTAGTTCAGGCGGGCTTTCACCATCTACAGTGCGCTGTTTGCGAAGAGCCGCAATAATATCATCGATTACCTGTTTTTTACACATGTGTGGGGATGAATCGTCTCTTCCTGCCTCGATTGTGCCGTGGTGGCAGAGCGGACTAATCCAACGGAGCCATGTGACTTATTGGAGTCTATATGCGGCACTTTCATTCATCTGCTTTATGGCCACTTATTGCCACGGCACTGCTACTGATGACATCACCCCAGTCTCTGGGATGCATGGTATAGGGGATTGCTATTGCCAAAGCCGCAGCTACCAGCGCACCGGCGGCAGGCCTAAGCACCTGGGCGGATGGGGACCCGGACTGCATTTCAATGTGAACCGCAGATGGAATTTCATTAATTTTATATTTTAACATCCATGCCCACCCCCGGCAGCAACAAACACCGCCCGCACTGCTCATCTGCACCTTCACACATCCTAGCATGGACGACCTCTTCAACGTCCTTCATACTTTTAACATGGATCCGCTCTGGCGTGCCGTAACAGTGCAGCAGCTTCCGCTTTGCTTCATCATATGCCAAGTCGCGACATCCATTGGAATGATCTTCAAACCCCCTTGTCCAGCAAGTACCTGTTTACAGTAAACCACCGTTTCCCCCAAGATCAGCTACTTTCCACTCAAACTCGTTCCTGACCTTATACCAGTGCTCATGCCATTTGAGCCTGAGCAATTCGGTCTCAAACATATCAACCTTCCTGGCTACAGCTTCCAGATATTCTCGCTTGGCCAGCAGTTTTTCAGAACCTTGTAGCTTGGACTTCAGATCCCTGGCCCAAGCCCTTTCAGCTTATTCGGGGTAAAATC
>Ga0255420_10127_pt1 | contig 16182 bp, 14 predicted proteins | sample ANMaggSeSYBR02I3_FD_182630 | JGI IMG/M metagenome (GOLD analysis project Ga0255420, IMG submission 182630) | Sediment cell enrichment communities from methane seep in Santa Monica Basin, California, United Staets - ANME aggregate JGI... | ecosystem: Environmental > Aquatic > Marine > Cold seeps >...
GGAGTAATTCCAGTTAAATAACATATGTCTTTATGGGACAATTTTTTGCTCTTTAACAAGAGAACTTCCATTTTAAGTTGAACTCGAGGATGCGGATAATGATAACGTTCATAATTCAATGCTTTTATTTCAGCGTCAGAAAATTCAATATTGATCAAAACAATCCCCCCAATATTAGAATATTAATAATAATATTATTAATATAATATATAAATTATGCGGAAAATTATTAAATATTCTGGAAAAATTGAATTCATATGAATTTAAATATAATATTTGATATGATTAATTAGACAATAGTCCAATTAAAAATAATAATTTATGCCGGTGCTGAGTATAGCTTTTGAGATGAGAGGATTTTAGGAATTTTAAGTTTTTTTGTATTATTGTGTTAATTTGTACATTTACCTAAATTGGATTGGGGGACAACCTCTATAGTCCTTAGCATTACACAAAGCCGGAGCTCATTAAATAAATAGCGTTTTATTGTGGTAGTGACTACAATATCCCAGATGGAAACCCTCCTACCCCAACAGGATACTGATAAGCAGACAACTGATTTTATCACCCATTGGCTTATTAAACCGAATGCTATCGAGCAGAGGCTGTACCAGCTCAACCTGGCCGCAGCCGCCCTTAAGCAGTCCACACTTGTAGTGCTGCCTACGGGCCTTGGTAAGACCATAGTGGCCCTGATAGTCATAGCCAACCGGCTCCATAAAATGAGTGGTAAAGTCATAATTTTATCTCCCACCAAGCCCCTGGTGGAACAGCATGCCTCATTCCTGAAAAAGTTTATGACCCTGCCGCCTGATGAGATCGTGGTGTTTACAGGCAGCATTCCACCCGCAAAACGTATAGCGCTTTGGAAAGGTGCCCGCGTGGTGGTTTCCACACCCCAGGTAATAGAGAATGACCTGTTATCCCACAGGATAGACCTGTCTGATGTGATCCATATCACCTTTGACGAAGCACACAGGTCAGTTGGTAACTATGCTTATGTATATATAGCCGAAAAATACCAGTCCCAGGCAGAGGACCCGCTGGTACTGGGCATAACAGCCAGTCCGGGTGCCAGCAGCGAGAAGATCGAGGAGGTCTGCCGCAACTTATCCACATCAAATGTTCAGGTAAGAACTGATGATGACCCTGATGTAAAGCCCTATGTCCACTACCGTGAACTTGAATGGCGGCATATAAATGTTCCACTGGAAATCAAGGGGTTGAAGGATTCTATGCAGCGGGTTTTAGATGACAGGGTCGAACAGCTGGCTAAACTGGATTTTATTGACCCGAACAGGAATTACCTGAATAAACGGGAACTTCTGGATCTGCAATCCAGGCTTCAGTCCGGATTGAGAAGTGGGCCGGACCAGCGGGTTTTCAAGGCCATATCCCTTGTGGCAGAGATACTTAAAGTAAGCCATGCCATCGAGATAACCGAGACCCAGGGACCTGAGGCACTTGCTAAATATTTCGAACGGCTGGAGCATGAGGCTTGTTCAAAATCCGGCAGTAAGGCCTCCCGCAGACTGGTGGAGGATGTGCATATGCGCCAGGCCATGTACGCATTGAAGGAACTGGATATCACGCACCCAAAGCTTGAGGCCGTTAATGATATTGTGTCTGCTCAGCTGCTTAACAACCCTGATTCCAGGGTAATCATATTTACTAATTACAGGGATATGTCAGAACTGGTGACCCGAAACCTGAAAGGTGTTGACAACGTGCGCCCGGTCAGGTTCGTGGGGCAGGCGAGCAAGTACAAGGATACTGGCCTGACCCAGAAACAGCAGGTGGAGATACTGGATAAATTCAGGTCAGGAGAATATAATGCCCTGGTGGCCACCTCGGTAGCAGAGGAAGGGCTGGATATTCCTGCCACCGATCTGGTACTGTTCTACGAACCTGTACCCTCAGAGATTCGCAGCATCCAGCGTAAGGGCCGTACCGGGCGCAGCCATGCCGGTAAGGTGGTGGTGCTGGTGGCCAAGGGTACTAAGGATGAGGCATATTATTGGAGCAGTCGCCGTAAAGAGAAGACAATGAACAGCAAAATGCGCCAGTTGAGCGATACCAGAAATGGTCAGCCGTCCAGTGAAACAGATGGTATTTCAGGTACTGGGACGCCGGGGACGACAGGGACGACGCTGGAGATCCCAGGGGTGCAAGGGGCGCCGGAGCAGCCTGCAGAGAAGTTGGAACAGAAACAACTGCTCGATTATTCAGGTGAAAAACTGCAGATATATGTAGACCGGCGCGAGATACGCTCTGGTGTGGCCCGGGCTCTTGAGAGTGCCGGGAATGATGTTATACTGACCACACTGGAGGTGGGGGATTATATCGTGAGTGACAGGGTGGCTATCGAGCGCAAGACCGATATGGACTTTCTGGATTCCATTATTGATAAGGACAGGAACATCTTCGGGCAGCTCTCTGATCTGGCCAGGACCTATGACAGACCCGTACTTATTATCGAAGGTGACAATCTGTATGCCACCAGGCAGATACATCCAAATGCCATAAGGGGAGTGCTGGCATCCATTGCAACTGATTTCGGTATCCCTATAATAAGCACCAGGGATGCCCAGGATACGGCGGCCCTGATCCAGGTAATGGCAAAACGTGAGCAGGTCGATGAAAAACGCACGCCCAGTCTCCACGGCAGGAAAACGGCAATGACGTTGAGTGAGCAACAGGAATATATTATATCTTCCATGTCTAATATAGGCCCTGTCGCCGCACGTAAGCTGTTACAGCATTTCGGGAGTGTGGAAAGTGTAATGAGGGCTGGTCCGGATGAATTGATGGAAGTGGAATCTATCGGCCCGAAAACAGCACAGCGTATAAGGGAAGTGGTTGGAAGCGTCTACAAAGGATAGAGTATTGCAGGATTGTTATTGCAATGATGGCCAAGGTAAGGATTTAACAGTAATATGTCTAAAAAAAATATTATGAAGGACCTTGGGCCTATTGTTCAAGGTCTTCATGTGTGACGATATAATATGCATCATAGAGTACATCAAAGTCCATGATCTTCTGGTTCATCACACCCCGGCTGTAAGCGTAAGCGGCCTCAGTGTTTTTCTGCTGGAATATGTATTCTTTATTATTAACCTTGGCTACATTAAAAACGTCTCCATTTTCCTCAGATCCAACCAGGAGAATATCTCCAGGTACCAGGTCCTTCACAAGATTTGGTCTTGTTTTCATCTTAATGCCGTACTCTATATTCATTTGATTATCCTCATAAATTCCTTGATATGTTATGCCAAGGCTGAAAAGATTACCATCTCCTTTAATGCATCAGCTGATTGGGCACATCTACAAATGCCAGTCTATCATTTATATGTATCGTCCACACGCCAGTAACCCGGTGGGACTTTACTTTATTGTATCCATCGCTGTAATTTGCTGATTAGATAACACCTATTAACTTGCCATGGTGGTGTTTTTTGCAGTTTGGATTTGGAGACTTTTTAATTTGCTCTGAAAATATAACTTTCATGCTCATGGGTGTCCCGACAGATCATGAACGCTTATTCTGGAAACATCATACTTAATTATATAGTTTACGAAATACTTAAGTAGTAATCCGGAACTAATAATAAGTCTCTGATTTAAAAAGTAAACGATTAAATACCTCGATGGGGGACACGGCCATGTACTGTGTATCTATACAAATCTTCTGTTAAATCCACCAACTTATTTCCTGGCAGGCCCTGGTTCCACGCCTGCCGGATCATAGCCTGTTAATCCTCAATTACATATTCGAAAACAAGCTGTGATGCAATGAAAAATACCAGATCGTAAACAATCAGTAACTTGATCTCATCTATTGCAGTAAACAGGTCGCCGGTTGACAGCACCTTCTGGGTCGCCATGACAGCAGACATAATAAGCGGTATAATGATAGGGAACAGGATCACAGGAAGCAAGATCTCTCTGGTTCTCATACTAACAGTCAGGGCCGAAAATAGTGTTCCTACCAGAATAAACCCGATAGTACCCAGCAGGATTATGACAATAAGACCGCCCAGACCCTTTACATCACTAAAATTGAACAGGACAATGAACAGGGGTACAATGATAGCTTCGATTATGAACATTATGACCAGATTGGACACCACCTTACCCAGGTAAATGGTGGAAGGGTCAACCGGACATAATCTCAGTCCGTCAAGGCACCCCTCCTCCTTCTCGCTGGCAAACGAACGGGACAGACCCAGCATTCCGGCAAAGGTGAAAGCTATCCACAATATGCCGGGCGCTATATCTGCTACTTCGATATTGAACAGGATGTTGCTGAAAGAATAGTTAAATATTACTATCACAAGCAGCGAGAATATCACCATGCTGTTCAACATCTGCTTGGTCCGAAACTCCATTAGCAGGTCCTTCCAGGCCAGGTAAAGGAAATCCTTCAATTGTCACACCTCCTTTACATAATGTTCATAGGTATGGCGGAACTGCTCCACACCTTCAATCTTATCCTTAGCAGCCGCGTATACGATGTTCCCGCCATGCAGGATAACAACCTTATCGGCAAGTGCCAGACCCCGCTCGATATCGTGGGATACCATGACCTGGGTCTTATCCGATACATCAAGTTCGTTCAGGATAGAATCAAATGTAGCTGCTGCATGCTGGTCAAGCCCTGTGTAGGGTTCATCCAGGAACAATATCTTCGGGTCATGCAGGATGGCCCGGGCAATGCTCAGGCGCTGTTTCATACCCCTGCTGAAAGTACCCACCCTGTCATCCAGCCTGTACTGCAACCCTACTTCTTCTACAAGTTCATGTATCCTTGCCTCCAGTTTGTCCCTGTGCATACCGTACATCCTGCCAAAGAACAGCAAGTTCTCTTTTGCAGTCAGGTCCTGGTACAGGTAGGTCTCATGCGAGATAACACCGATAAGCCGCCTCACTTCCAGTGGTGATTTCTTAACATCGTGGTCATGTACAAGTACAGTCCCTGAAGTGGGGCCAACCAGGGTGGACATGATCTTGACCAGGGTGGTCTTTCCGGCACCGTTGGGACCGAATATGGTTAAAAAATCCCCTGTTTTGATATCCAGGTTGATATCACGAAGCACAACATGGTTTCCGAAAGTCTTTGACAGATGCCTGATGGAAATAATGATTATCTACTCCGTTATATATTTTAGAAGTATACTAAACCGAGTCTGTTTTTTGTAACTTTTTGCCACAGAGAACACAGAGGTCACAGAGATGCCCTTTTCGCAGCTTTAAATCCTACCTCTGTGTTCTCTGTGACCTCTGTGGCTGTTATCTATAGCTCCGAATTACACATGAGAAGTAGTATAACTACTCTTTTTCTGGTTTTTTTAAGTTCCGATTTGCAACGGACTGGCAATCCTCTTAAGTGTAGCTACGGCAGACAGGGCAGCCAGATAGCTTGTTTTCGGGTTTTCCGGGGAAGGTACATTTTCGACCTGTGTGGTAAACCTGCCAAAGTCCCCTATTACTTCTATCTCATGCCTGTTCCTGTCACTGGCCGGGTCCACTATTATGCGTACATTTGTTTTTTCAACACCGATACCTGCAAGGCTGATGGCAGCAGCCACATTGACATTCGCGGGAAAGGCTTTCACAGCCTCATAGGCTGCACCCTCGAAAATTACCGTGGATTCCCTGAAACTTTTCAGGTCAATATTGTGTTCGACTATGTACGGTGCTCCGTCAAGAGCCCTGGGCGGTTTGGTCGAAGTAAGTGTAACAGATTCTATTCCAGCTATGGATGCGGATTTGATCCCGTCAATGCCTACCACTGCTCCTGAAGGCAGGTATATCTTGCAGTTATTCTTCTGTGCCAGGGACAGCAGCCTGTTCATCAGGTTGGAATCGACCAGGGCGCCCACACTCATTATCATCACATCACACCTATTTTCAAGAGCAGTAACTGCTGCTATCTGGACTGCTTCGGGTGCTGCAGCTTCCACAACAAGATCCACCATTTCTACCATCTGGCTGATCTTTATCATCTCTGGTTTACAGGACAGGCTGGCGCATAGAGTTTCCATTAGTTTAGTATGGTGTTCGTGTACGGCAACAAGCCGGGCACCTTTTATCTCATTATCCAGGGCATGGCAAATAAAGGACCCGATCGCACCACACCCTACAACTCCTACACGAAGCATATTAGCACACCTGTTAAGTATTTATTAAAAATTATCCAGTACAGTCTGCACGATTTCTTTGAAATCATCTTTCAATGAATAATGATTGTGTTCCCTTGTCACATCAACACGAAGGATACCAAGACGGGTATTCATCAAACCTACCATTGCAGAGACTCCACGGTAGTTCAAGTCAAAACCCTCTTGTACAAGATTATTGTAGATATCATTCGTAGTATAGGTTTCTCCGGCCAGGAACATCTTCAGGACACTCTTACGCAGATTGATCTCATCCTTACGTAAATATTTAATTAGCCGTTCTTTGGCTTGATTATTGATTTGGTTCAGTATTACCACCGTAAATATTAATCAGTAAAACCGGGATTCAATATGTTCACTTTAAGGTAAATAAAAGTTGGCGTCAAATAGTGAAATCTATAGCCATATCAATGGGAATTCGTTCAACCACCATATTGCCATATGTGGGGTAGCATTCTTCATACCATGACCGGAAACTATCTACAATTTCCGGCACAATCTCCTCAAGCACCCACCAGGCCAGTTCCACCCTGCCATCCAGCAGTTCAAAAAGCTGCCCGGGCACGTCCAGCAGGCTCAACACCCTGTTAATCCCGTTCGTATCTCCTTCTATCACTCCATAGAATAATGTACCATCCGGGGTCACGTCATCAAATTCACGCTCCGATAAGTGGGCAGTTCGCAGCAGCCTCTTGCGCAACTGGACTGCATCCTTAAAGCGGGATGAGCAGAAATGTGCCTTTGACCCCGGGTCCTGTCGGATAATACCATACGCCACATCCCTGCTTCCGGCTGCACGACAGCTTTTATCATCCGAAACAGAATAACTCCGGGCTTTTAATGCCTCGGCATTGGTTTGTGAGAACTCCAGCTCATTCAGGTTTATGAACACATCAGAGTCCCTGGCAAAACCTGCAACCTGCTCTGAACCTGGCAGGGAAGGTATCTCAAAACCTGCATCCATACCCAGTTCTTTCGCAATTTCCAGCGACCGGGCGAAGCCTGACCCGGGCAGACGGTCCCAGATTTCCGGTTGCGGATGGAATCGTATCTCATCGAGTCCTGCCGTTGTAAGCTCTTTTAGAATTACTCTGTCAGGAGACAGGGCAGTGTACAGGTGAATGTGATGCTCCCTGCCAAAGCTGGCTTTCAGGAGCCTGATATACCCAAGTACCCTGTCCGGCACCAGCAGGGGTTCACCCCCGGTTATCCCGGTGCCCAGGGCATTCATGCTGCGGGCCTCGTCCAGGATGTCATTATCTGATGATACCGGGCGCTCGTTGGCGAATGTTACATCCTTGCGCATCCGTTTTCCAGAGACCGGGCAGTAGAAACAGCTCTTGTGGCATAATCCGGTCACGAAGAGTACCATTTTAGCGCCCTTGTAGCAGAGCTGGCATCCGTGTGGGAGATGGGTGTAAAAGGAATCTGATCCGTTTTCATGTTCCATGGTCGGAAGAGTATATGTTCTGCTGAACAATAAATTTAGGGCACGAAGCTGGAGAGTTTTTGTTATACTAAACTGTGACTGTTTTTTGTAACTTTCTGATATGGAAAACACAGGAATGCCGAGCTAGATTTATACTCTCCAGCCAGCCAGTATGAATTTTGCTCGGTGCACCTGTGTTCTCGGTGAGGTCTGTGGTCATCATTTTCATAAGATGCACACAGATCTCACTAAATACTACCACTATAGAGGCCATTTGTTTTGCTGAACACTACCAACATAATGGCAATATATTTACACAAATGCTACTAACATAAAGGTAATGATCAATTCAGAAGATAATACCCTGAAAATATTAAATGTATTGTATGAATATAATCCATGGTGGAAAAGCAGTGAGTTCCACATTCCAAAATACAAGACAAAATGGTTCGATTCCCTGATATCGGCAATGGATGATCCGGACATCGAGATCGTCTATGGTCCACGGCAAGTCGGTAAGACCGTCTTGATGAAGCAAGTTGTAAAACACCTGATTGAAAACGAACATGTTTTGCCACACAGTATAATGTACGTTTCAATGGACCACACATCCATCGACATGCTGTGCTCTGAGCCTGTTAAGGATATAATTGATGTTTATTCCACATATGTTAAGCCATTCGGGTGCGAAAAAGCATACATTTTCCTGGATGAGATACAGACTATTGCTAATTGGAGCAGTTATCTGAAGCAATTCCATGACTTGCAATATCCTCTTAAATTCACAGTTTCAGGTTCATCGAGTACTGAGATTGAAAAAGGCAATTCGGAATCATTGATCGGAAGGTCGCGGCTCCGGTTGATGCTCCAGTGGAAATTTGCAGATTTTGTCAATTTCTCTCTTTTCAAGGAGGAACATCCATCAAGGTTATGTGATATGGCTAACGCCGCATCAGTCACAAATACCCTCATTGAAAGGGATGCAGGTGCCATGTTCGATGCTTTGTTGATGTATCGTGATGCACTGCTAAAGAATGGCATATCCATTGAAAAATATGTAGCCGATTACATAATAAAAGGCGGTTATCCTGCACTTTTAGATGCTGACCTTGAAACATCCAGGGATGTACTCATGGAGCGCTTCGGACTGACCATACATAAGGATATAATGCGGATATTTTCTGTACGGAACATAAAGGGGCTGGAAAACCTTGTGCTACGGTGCGCCATGCAGAGTGGACAAATGACTGATTATCATAGTTTTTCAAAGTCTATTGGTATAAAATATGATACATTCATGATATACCTTGGTTATCTGACAGATGTTTTTCTGATATCAGAGTCACGTTTTTATTCGAAAGCTAACAGCACTTTTAAAAAAGGAAAAAAATTGTATTTGCGGGATCACCCAACAAGGAATGTACTTGTTGGACTATTGAACAGGCGTTTGTTTGAGTTTGGTGAGGAGATCGGTAAAACCGTAGAAACGATTGTTGCAGACCATGCATCAAGATTGGTGTTTAGATTGGAAGGTCGTAGGCAGAGCTATTACTGGAGAGGAAAAAAAGAAGTGGATATAGTAATCAAACTCGGCACGATTCCAATTCCAATTGAAGTCCAGTATCAAGAACATCCCGATGATATACGGGGTGTAAAAGAGTTCATGAATGAGTTTAACACAGGAATTGGTATTGTGGTTACCAAGAATACTCTAAGGCTTGATGGTGATGTTTTGTTCATGCCACTACCCCTGTTCCTTGCAGTTTGCTGAGGTAGTGGTATTTTTTTAAGATGCTTCAAGATACTGTGTCAATTCAACATGATTGTATAAAGTTGAATCGGACGATTAAAAGTCGATAAAATGTATAAATTCTGTGTGTAGTATATAAACAACATGGTATAATTAAAACACATTTATACCCAGTAGTATATAAACAAAAGGATTGATTTATACATGGTTTTTATTCAGAATGTGAACGGGTACGCGCAAAAGAAAGTTTTTAAATGACAGGGTCAACTAATCATTTGGTGACCCTTGAGTATAATAAGGGATATTAAATTATTGACCTGTAAATTTTAATTTCACTTAAACAACTTCGATTGTAAGCCGATTTAAGCGATTTGTAGGTACTTGAACCATAGGCAGGGCGGTAAAAGTCCCGAGGTGGTCATCCTTGTAAGCGCATTTATATATATATATATATATATATAAATGTGTGGTGCACCCAAAAAACAGATCTTTTGAGGGGATATGAACCTGGGCACACCGGCGTCCTAAAATCCAGGAGGTCGAGTCATGGAGTATTGGGCGCATTGTGTGAAAAGATGGGGTGTGATTTAAAAGCTTCGATTTATAGCCAGATCAGGCAGGTCATGAAGCTTAGTATAGCAAAGAGTAAAAAGGGGCTTAAAATCAGGTTTTGTTGTTGACTGTTCTTTAGATTTTTGCCTATAGTGTTTGTAATGTGTGTACAATTTATATACAATATAATAGTTTACATTAATTTGGTGTGAGGGATAAAATTGGCTTGCATCTATACAGAAAGGAGAGTATGGTTGTGGCTAAACCTATTGATTTAATCTTAACTTTAGAAAATGAAGATGATAAAACGTTTTGGGAAAACATGGAAAATCCACCAGAACCAACAAAAGAGGAACTACAGTTCTGTAAAGATGGCATTAAATTGTTCAATGAACATCCATTCATAAAATTATAACTCTAAATTTTCAATGGCTTCAATTCCTTTCAGTGAATTACACATAGAGCCGTTGACGAAACGACATAATTTGAATAAGTTTAGTTGTACCGAGAGAGATTTAAATGATTTTTTAAAAAATGATGCACTCAACGATCAAGAAGAGTTAACGAGTAGGACTTTTGTGTGCATTTATAATAATAAAGTGGTGGGGTTTTTTAGTCTGCTAGCAGATGCTACTAGAGTTCAGGATATACAGACATATGATAATGTCGATGGGTATTGTTATCGTAAATATCGAGCTATGAAAATTGGAAGATTAGCTACTGATAAAGAATATGAAAGAAAGGGAGTAGTAACATATCTGTATTTAAATATTTGTGGGGCATCTTTTAAAATCCTAGAGATAATGGGAATTAGATTTATCACTGTTGACTCAAAGAATGAATCAATAGAGTTTTATCAAAAAATGGGATTTACTAAAACAAATGTAAAGAAGGATTATCCAACTTTATATAAAGACATTCATCCAATTTTTTTAAAATTACAGAGGCAAGATAGAAAATTGGATGACTAATCTATTCTATTGAAAAAGCTTTGAAAACCATGCCTTTACCATGTAAAGATTGTACATTTATCCTATATGATGATAAAAGGGGTTTTTGCAGGTGCACTTATGCACCAATGCTTGATTAATAACCAGTTTTGGTTAGAAAGCATACAAGGAAAAATAATGCGGGGTTTGCCCAGCCAAGTCAAAGGGGTAGCGTTCAGGGCGCTATCTCGTAGGAGTTTGAATTTTTGAATCCCTGCTAATCTTGTAACAACCTTTCCAGCGCTACTGGTCACCACGGGGCTGAAAGTAAGCCATGTAACGGCGCATATTGCATCTTTCTTGATATCGGTTGTGGTGGTGTGCCCCTGTGGAGTAGTACTTTCATATACCATATTCACGTTAAAATTCAGTGCTGTTTTCACACAATAAGCACCAACAAGCGATAGTAGTATAAAGAAATTTTAAGTGCTCCGATGGGGATTTGAACCCCAGTCGCAGGAGTGAGAGTCCTGCATGATTGGCCGTGCTACACTATCGGAGCACATGGTAGAATGATTCTTAATAATTGTTTTTCCATTTAACCTTTTTGTAAGTAGATAGAATTAACACTACATGTTAAAGTAAATTGAAATAACTGGACAATTTGCCTTTCTAAAATAGATTATCTGACTCAGGATACACTGTGAATTTTTACATGTGATATGCCCGGATGGACAAAATGCAAAAACATAATAGATAAATTTCAAAGCATGAAATAATGAATTGATAATGAATAAATATGAAATTTGCTTATTTCGTATAAAAAATCACAGCTAGTTGACGTTGTAAATGATAATATATTGATGTAAATATCTGATACGAAAAAATCTATAACGAAAAATCAACATGCTTCGACATAACTCATGAAATAGGTATAAATACTATTACTTAAAAACATAGGCGGTAACAGCAAACCATTAAAGGGGTATTGATTATGACAGAAACAAGAAATTTTGTATTGAGAGACAAGAAAGGCAACGAACATGGAGTGTTTACTGGTAAACAGCCCAGACAAGCCGCCCTTAAAGCAGCTAACAGGGGAAAGGGAACCAAAAAGAAGCCAGAGCAGATTATTCTCAGGGAAAGAGGTACAAAGAAGCTCCACCACTATGATGGATGGAGAGAAGAAGTTTCTGCTCCCAAGAACAAACCAAACTGGATGCCAGACAAGATAAAGAAACCCAATGTAAAGAAGACCAAGATCGAAGTAGTTGACAAACTTTAAAACTAGTCTGGCCCTGTAAAGGGCTCTTTTTTTTCTTGTTCAAATTAAAGCTGACGTGAAACTTTTTGGATGTAAATGAGCGAATATGCCGTGAGTCGAAACCAGCCTGCCCGTAGATCTCAGTAAAAACACAATCTGGTGAGTAAACGGGCATGCCGGGAGTCGAACCCGGGTTCCAGGCTCCGGAGGCCTGAGTGATATCCTCTACACTACATGCCCAGACAAAATATAATAAGCAGCTCCTGATATAAATGCGCCACCTATTGTGGCTACAAGGTTTACCCCACTATTGGAAAGCCAGCCCCTCTGCTGAAAGGTGGCACCCAGAAGGCTATCAAAATTAGTACCCAAAAACCCGCCCATTACCACGATCAACATCCAGAAAATGTAGGTAGCAGGACCTGAAGCTGGCAGGTCTATCACACCCAACACCAGGGCCAGCACAGCGATGAAGACAGACCCGGCAATACATACCAGTTCACCCAGCCTGGAAACCGCACCGTCAGTCCCTGGTTTGGCAGGTTTTAAGTTAGTGATCATCACAGGTTTACCCCTGTATGTCTCCCCGATTTCACTTGCCAGGGTATCCCCGGTAGCCGTTGCCACTGCACCAAGATAAGCGAACATCAACACTGCACCGAGCTCCGGATAAATCTCATGATACATGCCATAGGCCACGGCCAGTATGAGCGCGGTAATAGAATTGCAAAGTACATTCTCATAGCTCCTGACCCCTCCTTTACCCTGTGCTATTCCCATAATGTGCTTATAATCATATCCATACCTGGTAAAAGCCCCCCCCAGCAGGAAGAAAGAGATCAGTATCAGGTACCAGTTGAAGTTGGTAAAAACTATGATCAGTACACCCAGCAGGGTGGCCGAAAGCATAGCTGACACATCTGCAATATCAAAACGGTATGCCAGATATGCTAAAAACAACGAGAAGATGAAGATGGCAGACAATTGAGAAAAGTTCACATAATACCCAAAACTGGCGAAAAGCCACATGATCATGGACGAACCAAGTATCATTGTCAGGTTTTTATCTGTCCTGGACGGGATGGATTCCAGCAGTGCACCTGTCACGGCACCAATGAGCGCAAGGAAGAACAACTGGCTCAGTGTTACGCTAATATTTTGCCAGCCAACGATCCAGTATGCCATTGCACATGCCGTTAATGCACCAATCACAATAAGGCCTATACTTGACGTGGCTGAAATGAATTTATCGTCCAGTTCAGGTTTTCGACCTCCCCTCACATGGATTAGGCATGCTGCTGTACTACCGGCGCAGGTGATAGAAATCGAAGCACCAATTATATACAGCGAAAATTCGTACCCTGAATACTCCATTAAAATTGCCAGGGACCCCATAATAAATACACCCAGTGACATGCCAAATATTGATGAAAGAAGAGCACTGTGCTGCCAGGACTTTAACAATAAAAGAACGAATAAAAGTGGAATAAGTGCAACCACAATGTATATAAGTGGGAAAAAGGGCAACAATATGGCTAACAGTATGAATAATAGTGGATATTTGAAATACACATTATTGCAGATTTTAACCGACATTGATATCAAGTGTTTTAGATAACCCCACAAGGCAAATAATTTATCCTACAGGTATTACTAATAAACAATGAAATTCTTTTCCAGGCTCTATGAGCAAAGGCTTGAGAAGATTATACGAAAGGATGATTCATCACTTCCCACCCATATCGTACTTATCATTACAGAAAGTGACCTGCTTGAGATCGGTTCTCCTGATAGGATACTTGACTTTATTACATGGTGTCGGAAATATGGTATCAATATCCTCACAATCTATGTCAGCCTGATAGACCTGGATACTGCTATCAAGAGTCAGGTTTACAATGAGCTGGTAACATGTCTGAGCGATACATTGCAGGATGTGGATGCTGGAATTGACCTGCTGTCATTTGACGGGAAGATTGAAAATGTTAAAAAAGGTGAGACATCGGGTATGCAGATCAACATATCCCTGGGATATGGCGGCAAAAAAGAACTTACTGAAGCCTTCAGGGAAATCATGTCCGAGGTCTGCTCAGGTAGGCTGAAACCAGGGGATATTGACGGTTCTGCCATTGAACGACACCTGCTTATCAAGTACGAACCTGACCTGGTGATACGTTCAGGAGGGAAACGCCTGGCTGATTTTTTAATATGGCAGTCAGTATATTCAGAAATATATTTCACTGATGTAAGCTGGGTCAACTTAAGAAAACTGGATTTCCTGCGTGCCCTCAGGGATTTCCAAAAACGCCAGCGAAGGTTCGGGAAATGAACCGACCTGACCCAGCCCAGCCAAACCTATAAGCTGAAATAGGCATCTTCGCCGTAGCTCAATGTTTGTTCCTTACCCTGCATCAGGTCGGTACCGTCCACAACTGCTTCAATTTCATCTACTTCAAGCACGAGCTGGTTGTAGTTGAACTTTATCCTGGCCACATCATATCTATATAGATGCCTGTCCAGTATCTTTGCAGTAAGGCGTATTTTTTCACCCTGATCACCTGAGGCTGATAGATGTATGGTATCCACACCAGGACCTAACTTCATTGTGGGTCCATGGTTGCTGCCTGTATACTTAAACTTCATTTCACTGAAATGGTAGCGCTTTTTTGTGACCATATCATCGAAAATGAACTCAAGTGGTGTCCCGTAATTCAGGATTTTCGATGGGAAATAACGATACCATAACCTGGATTTGTCGCTGAAATTGACCATAACGATCTTCCACGGCAGCGTGGAACCAAAACCCAGGGACCGCTCCAGCCAGAAACTGCCCTTGAAGTCCCGTTTGAATAATTCCCCCTCACACGTTGCGAACAGGTCGCTCATCTTACTTGCAACGAAATACTGGAACCCCCTGCTGTTGCGGGCATAGGCATCGAAATCATCACTATAGGCGATTCCCGACGGATAACTGACCAGTGGATTTTGTACATATCCTCCATTGAATTTCGAGGTGACCGACCTGAACTTCGTAACTACCAAATCCCTGTTCTTGACTATCATATCATAACTAGGGAATGAGTTGGTGATTGAGATTTCATACCCGGATTCGGTAACACACAGGAATTGGCCCGGGGTTACAGTGCAGTCACAACTGTCATGGACCAAATCTGATACCTTACCGTCCCTGTATTCCCAGATGCCGCAATAGCATGCAAATTTTTCATCACTGTATTGCTTATTGGTGAAATGTTTATCGTTCAGCTTATAATCAAAAGCTCCTTGGCTGACAAGTACCTGAAGCATTCTGGGGTTGTTCCGGTTATAATCTGACATGAGCCAGAACCAATAGGCTCCGTTTAACAGTTTTAACTTGTTGGCAGAGTATATGGCCTGATCCATATCTTCCCATAAACCAGCTACCATCCAATCCTTTATTTTCGAAGGAGGCATATCATCTTAACAGGATTTATTGTTTATAATATATTTCTTTAGTAATAGGCATCCTTTTAATGTGTTACATACAATATTCCAGACAATATCCATTATGTGGTCAGACCATCCGGTGAGAGTTATGGCAGTAAAAACATTAAAAAAGATGAATGGGAACCAGATCATATTTACTCTTTCAAATATCGAGGACCTGATATATGGTGTCACGTTCGACCTATCGTCCGGTTCAGGCCGGATCGTGACCAACATATCCTTAATAGATAGTGAGGATGTCAATAATATCCTGCCGATTTTCCGTGATGTGATGCTTAACGGACTGACAGTCAGTCCGTTGGCAAAGATGCTGTCACCTGGCGAATCAGTGAATGATTTTATCATTCCCAATGGCAAGTGCGGCATCGCAACAGTCTGCAGTATCACGGTGGACGGTATACTTTTAAAGCACGGCATTCCGGTAAAACCACGCTTTGGTGGTTTGGTGGAAGTAAAGGACGGGAATCCTGTACGTTTCACTGACCTGGTCAGGTACGACAGCACTACTATCGATCCCCTGGAGATACTGATGTCCCAATCCATGACATCGGTGAGTGATATGCTTACCATTGGCTCAGGCAAGATACTGGCCA
>Ga0255420_10133_pt1 | contig 15941 bp, 17 predicted proteins | sample ANMaggSeSYBR02I3_FD_182630 | JGI IMG/M metagenome (GOLD analysis project Ga0255420, IMG submission 182630) | Sediment cell enrichment communities from methane seep in Santa Monica Basin, California, United Staets - ANME aggregate JGI... | ecosystem: Environmental > Aquatic > Marine > Cold seeps >...
CATACTCCAGAAGTCTGGACAGGCCGTATAGGTTGGCAGGATAAGCCCCGGCAAAATCATGACTCCTGAACAGTGTAGTCAGGTTGACCATTCCCCCTCTTATCTTGAAATCGTCAATGATCATGCAGGGCACCTCGTCCACTACCGTATCCACAGTGGGTACCCAGGTAACTGCAGTGGCCCTGCGGGTTGTTGGATTGTGCCTGAGCTTGTCGACCACAAATGCAATCTGGTCAATCTGCCCGTTCCAGTTACGCAAGCGCTGGCCATAGGTATATTCAAAATCCTGGACATTCTCCCCGGTAATTAACTGCTTGGCATATTCGTCAAGCCGCTCTTCATTCCAGGATATATCAGCCGGTATACGGTCAGTATAAGGGTTCTTGATAACGATCATAAGGTTTAGGTATTCCTTTATCTTGCTTCCACGTTCGTCCATAACCTCATGTCCCTGGTTCCAGATCATGTTTATCCCCCTGTACCAGGCATCAGTGATAGTATTTGCCCTGATGATTCTGCCTATTTGAAGTGTCATATTTCCCATCTCTACATTTTTAAAACAAATGGAAGTTCCAAAAGTTTAAGTTTATTCAAAGTAGTTAAAGATGGTGATATGTAATATTCGTAGATTGTGATTTTCATGGATCCAAAATTCATAAAAAGACATCCGGAATCTGAAACATTCATAATTAAAAAATTCTCCTTTTTTGAAAATGAAGTGATCCTACCAGGAAATGCCGTGGTAGGCATGGCATGCGACTTCTGGGGAGACCTTGTGGTAAAAGGTAAACTTGCGCTGGGAAAAGGCTCAAAGGTAAAGGGTGATATTATTGCTGGGAGTGCAACAATAGGTGCCGATTGCGAAATAAAGGGTAACATCAAGGTTGTTGGCAATCTTACCATGTTGGACAGGACAAAGGTCGGTGGATTGGCCTATTCCGGTGGTAATATGATCGTCAGACCCATGGTTTCAGCAAGAGCTGCCGAGTGCGCCGGTGATATCCACGTCACAGGCAGGACTGATATTAAAAGCATCCAGTCAGGCCGTAAGCTGGTCGTCAGGACGGGGTGAACTGCTTCTATGTTTAAATGATTCTTGAGTTTCATGAGCCTTTTTCCTGGCCACTGCATATGAAAACATAAATAATTCGTTCAACAATATTGTGCTGTTTTTCAGTAACCCGGACTCAAAAGTACCTTTGGATAGAAAATCCAGTACATATATTGAGGCTATGCAGGCCTGGCTGAATTCATCTAAATCCTCGAAAATATTGTTTACGTGATAGTATGCTGACAACCATGGTTTTTTTAACAGACCGGTAACAGTGAAACTGAACGGACCCACAGGACGAATAGCATTGATCTCCATGAGATCATTACGTATACTTTCTATCTTTTCCTGATCCCATTTCTCCAATGGAGTGGGCGATGATTCATATTCTTTCCATATGGATTCCAATATTCCAAACAGTAATTCCTTTTTCTCTTCAAGATGGATTATGTGGTAATCTTTATGAAATTTTGGTGTAGTAAATAAATAATCTCTTAAAAGCGTTCTGAGCTTCTGGGAAGAATCTCCTTCAATATCATCTAATTTTTCAAGTATTTGATATTCCCTATCACTCAGTTGTACGACAACCCATTTAACCATGCAATCTCCTTGAAAATACCAATACGAATTAATCTTTATTGGCAGTTAGCCTATAAATAAGCACAACATATTAATTTGTTCTTATGCGATAATCAGATTGGTTGTGTCCTTGTTAAATTTATACTATTTAAATAGTATAAATGTGATTCCCTATTTTTAGTGATATAGAGATTGTCGGAAAAGTACCTGAAAAGCGCCTAAATTGAAACTTCCAGAAATATTGTTTAACCTAAATCACTATGCTGCGCCCGGTCAAGTTTATACAGTAAAGCTGAAATATTCGAAAATAAGGCTTTTTCGACAATCTCATATAAATGGATTCGGAACTGGATTTATCAGAATTTTGTATCCATTTCAAAAAGCAGGGTAAAAAGCATGTTCTGATTTTCAAAGTCAAACGTTGCTCCGGCACACCCAACCGCAGCAGAGCTGGCCGAATAAGAAAGAGCGATTACTCGCTCTCCCTCTTCTAAGAACGGAGCGTGCGACTTTAACCGCACTCCGCTCAAGTCTTCCATAACCCTTATCGGGCAGCAGTTATCATTTCGATAATTGCTTTTGTAATTCCGGTCTGCAGCCTATTAACACATTAAGCGTCTGTTATTCAACATTAAATACTAACAAAAGAATGTACCATCCGTGAACACACCTGCTATTGAGACATTCAACCTGACCCGCAGATTTGATGACATAGTAGCAGTAGATAACATCAATATCCAGGTGAACAATGGAGAACTATTCGGCCTGTTAGGACCAAACGGCGCAGGCAAGACCACACTCATCAACATGCTCTCTACCATGATAACACCAAGCAACGGCAGTGCAAAAGTATGGGGGGCCGACATCACCAAAAAGCCCTCAGAAGTCAGGAAAAATATTGGGATGGTGTTCCAGGGTACCACCCTTGACGACAGGCTCACAGGCAAGGAAAACCTGGACCTCCACGGGCGGCTATACGGTCTGTCAAAACAACTGCGAAAACAAAGGATCGCAGACGTATTGGAACTGGTCGAACTGGAGGACAAAGCCGATATGATCGTCAAAACATACAGCGGCGGGATGATGAGACGCCTCGAAATAGCCAGGGGACTCATGCACCACCCCAAAGTACTGTTCCTTGATGAGCCCACCCTTGGACTTGACCCCCAGACACGCAACCATATATGGGACTACATACGGCAACTGAACAAGGAAAAAAACGTCACCATCCTGCTTACAACACATTATATGGAAGAGGCCGACCACCTGTGCAACCGCATAGCCATAATCGACTTCGGCCAGGTAAAAGCCCTGGACACTCCAGAAAACCTGAAGAATGCACTGGGCGGGGATGTTATCATACTTTCCGTGGAAACCAGGGAGCTTGCTTCAGGACTACTCAACCTCTACAACAAGAACGGTTCTGCCGGAAGCTTCCGGCAAAAGGACAGCAGCATCTATATCACTATCAAGGACGGGGCGGGCTGGATACCACATGTCCTGAAGATCGCATCCGATGCTGGTATCAACGTCCTGTCTGTCGACCTGCACCGTCCCACATTGGACGACGTATTTCTATCCTACACAGGCAGGGCCATAAGGGAAGAAGAGGCAAGTAGTGTTGACAGGATAAACTTTAATATCCAGGCAAGGAGGCGCTGATATGGCAAACCATACGTCTGGTTTTTCTGGAAATATCGTCATTGCCCTGAACACAGTATATACCATGTGGCTCCGTGAAATGCTCAGGTTCAAGAGGTCAAAGAGCAGGATCATTGGCTCCCTGGCCACACCCATGTTTTTCCTGGTAATCCTGGGTACAGCATTCAATTCATCATTCCAGATGAGTAGCGGCGAACAGACAAATATCGGTTTTTTAGCCCCCGGTATCATCGGTATGACCATACTGTTCTCATCCCTTATAGGAGGTGTCAGCATTATCTGGGACAGGGAATTCGGATTCTTAAAGGAAATACTCATTGCCCCGGTGCCCAGGTTCTTTGTGGCACTGGGAAAGGCACTGGGAGGTGTGACCACAGCTATGATACAGGGCACATTGATCATGCTGATAGCATTTGCCATCGGGGTAGAATTTCAGTCCTACCTGGGGATGGCTGCCAGTGTGGGTGTGATGCTTCTCATAGGACTGGGTTTTATAGGTCTGGGCATTGCCCTGGCCTCGCAGGTAGAGAGCCATGAAGGGTTCCAGATAATAATGACCTTCATCACCATGCCTGTACTACTGCTAAGCGGTGCATTTTTCAGGATAAGTGACCTGCCTTCGTGGCTGAAGACGCTGGTCTACCTTGACCCGCTTACATACGGCATCATGGCGCTGCGATATACCCTGATGGGCGAGACCGAGATTCCGATACACATATGCATTGCAGTTATATTCCTGTTCGCTACTGCCACCATAGGTCTTGGTGGTTACATGTTCCAAAAGGCAAAGGCTTAGAAAAATATCGTCCTCAGAATTGATTGAGGGTCAATTGGCGCCGCTTGCATTCTTCACCTGGTATCTCCACCGGATACACACCTGTCAGACAGCCAAGGCACAGGTCATCTTTGGGTATCCCAATAGCTTCAACCAGTCCTTCCACGCTCACATATCCCAGGCTGTCAGCATTGATGAGGGCTTCCACTCCTGCCACGGTCTTGTGGGCCGCTATCAGTTCTTCCTTGGTTGCCATATCGATACCGAGATAACATGGCGACATAATAGGCGGGCTGCCGATACGCATATGCACCTCTTCAGCACCTGCTTTTCGCACCATATCCACAATACGCCGGGAAGTTGTACCCCTGACAATGCTGTCATCCAAAAGTATAACCCTCTTACCTTCAAGATTCTGCCTGATGGTATTGAGCTTCAGCCTGACCGCAGTCTCGCGCATTTTCTGGTTAGGCATGATAAAGGTCCTCCCAATATACCTGTTCTTCATCAGGCCTTCCATATAATCAATACCAGATTTCTTACTGTACCCAATTGCGAAAGTTATACCGCTATCCGGGACCGGTGAAATAATATCGGCATCAATGGCATGTTCATCCAGCAGCCTCTCACCTATGCGGATCCTGGTCTGGTAGACAAGCTGCCCGTCAATAATTGAATCAGCGCGGGCAAAATAGATATATTCAAATACACAATGGGCAGTGTTCTTTGCCCTGAACAAATGGTGGCTGGAATAATTGCCGTCCTTTAATATCAGGACCTCACCGGGGCGTACATCACGAATAAGCTTACCGCCAATGGTATCAATAGCAGCACTCTCAGAAGTGACCACATATCCCCCATCCAACTCACCAAGACATAATGGTTTGAAACCAAGGGGGTCCCTTACTACCACTAATGTATCATCCACGAGGATGGTAAGGCTGTATGAACCTACCAGTCTCCTCATAACTGCCTCGACGGCACCCAGAATATCAGTTTTCAGAAGTTCCTTGACCAGCAGGCGGGCTATAACCTCGGTATCCGATGAAGTGAGGAATACCTGGCCTTCAGCCTCGAACTCTGCTATAAGGTCCGTACTATTGACCAGATTACCATTATGGGCTATGGCAATGGTCCGGTCCATGAAATTCACTATCAATGGCTGACTGTTCTCTATAGTGGAATCACCGGTTGTAGAATACCTTACATGCCCGATGCCCACAAAACCTTTCAGGTCACTAAGGTTATATTTCTTAAATACATCAGGCACAAGCCCCATACCTTTGAGGGTCCGGGCACTTTTGCCATCATGAACTGTAATACCTGTGGATTCCTGCCCCCTGTGCTGCAGGGCATATAATGCATAATAAATCGGTAATGCAGCGCTAACCGATTCCCTATCATTTAATGCGAGACCAACAATCCCGCAGGATTCACGCAATAAGGTTCACCTGATTGTTTGATTGTTAATATCGTAATTAAACAATGTAAATGTCAGTCGCCATTTAATCCTGATTTTCTCTGCCATTTATAACTTCTCATGCGAGTTGTTTTTTTGAATCCGCATGCAACACAAACCTTCGTATGAATATTCAATGAGACTCTGCCGCAACGCCTGCACTTAATATGGATGCGCTTCTGCCTCTTTCCCATTGATGGAGTACCTTTCGACATTTTATTCTACCTATTATGATTATAATTTTATGATAATTCCTGTTAGAGGACAATTCTCTATGTGTTCAAAGTAAATATATATTATGGAGATTAACCGACCTATGGTGAAATATATACCACATTGTCACCCCTGACCACTACTGTACCCATTTTTTTTTCATTTTCGTTATCTGATAATTCTTCTGCATTATCCAGCACCAGGTTCATGTGAATATCATAACCTTCAAGTGTACCCCTAAAACTGCGTTCGCCTTTTAGTTTGATAATGACAGGGTTGCCCAGTGCATTATTTAGAATGTCAAGTGGTCTTTTCCCCATATTTATTGCTCCTGATATTATAATTTGAGTTATACTTTATTTGTCTATCCTGTGTTTTCAATTGCATATATCTTTTACAGACAAGTGACATATCATTTTCATTGGTAAATGCGGATAATGTAAGCATTTTCTGATCTAACAGCATTGCAAAAGCTTAAATGCAAAACTATGAATAATGCTTCAAAGTAGTTATACGCCTACTTAAAATTATCGAAGATTTCTATCGAAATCATCTATCGAAGACTTCTATCGAAGATTTCTATCGAATAATGAGGAATAAGGTACGTGAAAGCAAAACCCAGGCATCAACTCCGGAAAACCCAGAAAAAAGAAATGATCAATACAATCAAGAATGTATTTGAGGATGCTGATGCCGTTATTGGAACAAAGCGCATTGAGTTGGCCCTGGCAGAGGATTATGAACTGATACTTGTGGATGGAAAACCACTATTTTTCATTACAGATGGTGAGCCATTCTTTACTGTCCGGGGCGCATTGGAACTCCAACCTAAAAAAAGGCTGGTAATGGTAGATGCGGGTGCTGTTTCCTTTGTTGCCAAAGGTGCTGACATCATGCGCCCGGGTATTGTCTCGGCCGACCCGGATATTAAAGAAGGGGATTTAGTCATAATTGTAGAACAGAGACATGGTAAACCCCTGGCTATTGGCAGGGCGCTGGTGTCCGGTGAACAGATGACAGGGGATAGTGGAAAGGTTGTCAGGACAATACATTATGTGGGTGACAGGATATGGAAGATCGAACTGTAGCAGGGATTTAATATGATGCTTACAGATGCAGGAAAACAAAAACATATATGTAATGGCAATCGTATTAGTTAGCTAGGTTAACCTGTTTAGATTATTATTAGGGTGAATATTAATGGCAGCACTCAAAGAACTATTAAGGGGCGCAGCGAAGTCCAAATCCAAATCCAATGTTGATGAATATGTGGACCTTGATCTCAGTGATTATGAAGAAGTTATTGAGACCGAACCGGCAGAGATGTACATCCGCATCGCAGAGCTTAATAATTTGAATGAATTACCTGACCTCAAGAAGGAAGTCTATGATGGCAATATGCTTCTTGTTGACATTTCTTTGTTAAAGAGGGACAAATTTAATCTTGACCGTGCTATCAAGGAACTTAAACAGGTAGTGGAGGATGTCCACGGCGATATTGCCGGTGTGGGTGAAGAGCAGGTGATCGTTGCCCCGATGGGTGTCAGGATTGACCGTTCCAAGATTTTCGGTGGCAAATAGTGAATAAGGACTCTGAACCTTTTTTTACTAAAACCAACTGTCCGCTGTGCAATAACTCCATTATAATTACCTGGCAGCCGGATAATATCCCATTTTTTGGCGATGTTGTGCATACATGCTCCCAATGTGACTGTGGGTTCAAGTATGCCGATACAATGATCTTAACCCAGCGTGAGCCCATGAGGTTCACCCTGGATGTGGAATCACCTGAAGATCTGGATATTAGGGTGATACGTTCTATTTCCGGGACTATCAGGATTCCTGAACTGGGAGTTAATATAGAACCCGGACCTGCAAGTGAATCCTATGTATCAAATGTTGAAGGAGTGCTGTGCCGCATTGAGGATGTCGTGGGGATGGTGACACGGTGGGAAGATGAGCCGCCCGGGAGTATAGAAAGAGCCCATGAAATACTTGAGTCATTACGACAGCTGAGGCTGGGTAAGCTTGGTATCACCATTATTATCGAGGACCCAATGGGTAATAGTGCAATAATATCTGATAAGGCCAGCATTGACATACTGACGCCTGAAGAAACCGAGGGTCTGAAAACCGGTGAGATCATATTAGAAAAGGATGAACTGCCAAATCATTTTTAGGAATATAGTTCCAATCCGGTAGTCACTAATTCAGTAGTTACCAATTCATAGGTTCGATACTTAAGTTCAACTGTTTTAACCAATCTATGATAAGAATCATATATTGTGAACAAAACGAAGCAAAGAGCTTAAATATCTGATACAAGATATGTTATTATAACTATTCGCATTGTTCTGAAAAATATATATATATAGAAATAAATGGAATCATTTCTAAGGGAGTGTTAAAAATGAAATCGTTTGCAGTAATAAGGGCTGAGAACACCACAAAGGTAAATGTAGCACTCAGGGACCTGGTCAGGTACGGTCATCTTTCCTTTGATGATAGCCCGAAAAAGCTGGACCCTGGAGAGGCAGATAAAGTACTGGAGGATGTAATGCACACAAACCTCAGGAAAAACTGCAATTCAGCGGCAGTAGTTCCTCTGGGAGATAATGCAAGTTCAGCCATTGGAAGATTAAAAAAAATCCATCCCCCGGCCCATATTATAATAGTAAGCCCAAGGCATGGTGTATTCTCATTACTTGCCAAAGACATTGACGAAATGCCTGAAATGGAATTGGGTACCGGAAGCGATGAGGACTTTCAGGATTTTTAATAAATCCTGAAATGGCAAATGCATCAATAATTATTAGAAAAGGTTGGGTCGTACCTTTTACTTTCGTTTAATTTTGACAATGTCTCCGAGCGTGGTGCCCTGGAACCCGGTTCCATGCTCCATGATATCAGTACTGACCCGTTCGGTAAGTTTGATCTCCAGGCTGCGTTCAAGTTTCTTTCGCAAATTATCTTCAGGTTTGATCTCAGATCGCTCGATCTTGCGTATCAGGGCTGCCTTTTCCTTGATATTCAGGCCGAGTTCTTCCAGTGTCCATCCCTTTGCTTCCCTGGCCTCACGGATGATCTTGCTATAATCTGATACAATCTCATCATCCATATCATCAAGGGGTCGGCGTTTGGTTTTTCTTATACCAGGTTTGGGTGTAGCTGCAACGGGCGCTACCTTTCTTGAAACCGGAGTCCAACCCTGTGGTGCCTTACCATACTGTGAACACCTGCCACAAACATCAAGTTCTGTTCCTTCAACAACTACTTTCCTTGCAGATCCAATAATCTCAACGCCGCATATTTCACACTGCATTATAATTCAACCTTCGAAAAGGCTATATATCGTATGGACTTAAATATTGTTCGGAGATTAAATATGACAGGAATCATTGAAGATGACAGTGTAAAAGGATTATCTGTCGACATTCCGCCAGAACTAAAAAATGATGATTTTTCACGATACCTTATTGATAGAATGCACCAGCTGGAAGAAAGAAATCATATCCTGAGGGAGCAAAATCATAAGATCGAATCAGAGAAACGTTATGCTGAATCCCAAAAAATAAAATTTGAACGGGATTTGAGGACACTTACCAATGAACTGGAACGCTTGAAGACCTCACCTCTTATTGTAGGCACTATAGTTGAAGTTCTTGAAAATGGCAAACTGATAGTAAGGAGCAGTACCGGACCCCAGTTTGTGGTTGGGATGTCTAAATTTATAAAAGGGTCTGACCTGGAACCAGGTGCCCAGGTGGCCATGAACCAGCAAACCCTGGCAATAGTGGGAGTACTTCCTACATCCATAAGTGCCCTCCTTAAAGGTGTAGAGGTCATAGAATCACCAGATGTGGATTACGTACATATCGGTGGACTTAATGAGCAGATCAGGGAATTAAGGGAAGCTGTAGAACTGCCCCTTACCAAACCGGAAGTCTTTACAAAGATCGGCATAGACCCACCAAACGGTGTATTGCTTTACGGCCCTCCCGGGACTGGGAAGACCATGCTTGCAAAGGCAGTGGCAAATAATACAAATGCTAATTTCCTGCGTATCGTTGGTTCCGAACTGGTCCAGAAATACATTGGGGAAGGTGCGCGCATGGTCAGGGAATTGTTTAAACTTGCCCATTATAAGGCACCCAGCATCATTTTCATTGACGAACTGGATTCTATCGGAGCAAAGCGATATGATGGCGCCACTGCCGGTGATAGGGAGGTACAGCGTACCTTGATGCAGTTACTGGCCGAAATGGATGGTTTTAATTCCAGGGGCGAGGTAAGGCTGCTGGCAGCCACAAACAGGCTTGATATCCTTGACCATGCACTGCTACGTCCTGGAAGGTTTGATAGATTCATAGAAGTTCCTATACCAAACCAGGAGGCCAGAGTGAAGATATTGGGTATACATACACGGAATATGGCGCTTTCAAAGACCATTGACTTCAATTATCTTGCAAAGATCACTGAAGGGGCCAACGGCTCTGAATTAAAGGCCATTGCCACCGAGGCAGGGATGTTTGCCATTAGAAAAGAGAAAGAACAAGTTGAGGTTGAAGATATGGAAAGTGCCATATCTAAGGTCTTGCTAAATAAAAATAGCCCAAATACATTTTCAGAAGACATGTTTGTGTAAAAAAATCATATTTTACAAAATAATTACCCAGTGCATGGGATAAAGTAAAATATATAGAGGGGGACCAGCAATTCAAAATCCGAAGAAAAGGAAAATGGATTAGGGCTTTAAATCGAAAAGTAAGCAATATAATTCTTACTGGCAGTGATTGTTGGACGGCCTCTATGACCTGAAACAGGACATCTGGATCGATGCATTGAAAATAGAAGATCAGCTTATAGCCAAACCAGCCCGGAATCCATCAAGAAAAACATTAATTCCACTTCCACTGCATTTTATTTCGGTTTTAAACAATGTGGCTATAATTACGGCATTGACGGCTTTTAAAGTGGGAAGAAACGACTTGATCAGGGCACAAGCTGCTTTCAGAAATTTATCAATCTAAGGGCTTATAGGCAAATTTTAAGGACAAGAAGGGTTCAGAAGCGTGATTTGTGGTTTTAAAAATGTTATGTGGGTTTTGCCAGAGGCAAAACAGGGTTGAAGAAAGCTGCCGAAAGAGTGGAAAATCCTGTTTAACGTCCGGTTGGTTATTTTCCCAATCTGGTCCCATCAAACATTTTATCACGTAAAACTTATATCACTGATATGAAGAGCCTATGAAATACTTATACCAGGATATCATTGAAAAGGATTCAAAGTATGTCTTCCAGAACTATACCCGCCAACCCATAGCCATTACCAGTGGACAGGGTGCATTGGTCCGGGATAGTCAGGGTAAAGAATATATTGATTGTGTTGCAGGGATTGCAGTCAACAATATCGGCCACTGTCATCCGGCCATAGTAGAAGCTATTAGCACTCAGGTGTCAGAACTCATTCATGTTTCGAACTTATATTATAACAGTCAGCAAGCCGAACTGGCAGCCCGGCTTGTACCCAGGACAGGCATGGACCGTGTATTCTTCTGCAATTCAGGTACAGAAGCTATAGAAGGTGCACTAAAACTTGCCCGCAGGGCAACCGGACGAACCGATTTTGTGGCGGCAGAACACAGTTTCCACGGGAGGACCATGGGTGCGCTGAGCGTGACCCACAAACCACAGTTCAGGGAGCCTTTCCAGCCACTCATACAAAAAGTAGAGTTTGTACCCTACAGCAATGTGGAGGCCTTAAAAGGTGCCATGAACAAAGACACGGCCGCCCTGATACTTGAACCTATCCAGGGTGAAGGTGGTATCCGCGTTCCCGATGACGATTACCTGCAAGCTGCAAGGGATATCTGTGACGATGCCAGTGCACTGCTCATATTTGACGAAGTGCAGACCGGTATGGGCAGGACCGGAAAGTGGTTCGCACGTGAACACTCAGGTGTAGTGCCCGATATCATGACAATGGCCAAGGCAATGGCAGGTGGATTACCCATGGGTGCACTACTGGCAACAGAAGAGACCGCTTCAAAAATGCAAAAAGGTGACCATGCAGCCACCTTTGGCGGCGGGCCCCTGTTATGTTCGGCTGCTCTTGCATCACTCAAAGTTATAGAAGATGAGGGACTGGTAGACAGGTCGGCCCGGATGGGACACTACCTGGTAGATAAACTTGAAAAACTTGAACTGGAAGCTGTCAGGGAAATAAGGGGAAAGGGATTGATGGTAGGCATGGAACTTGCAGTCAAATGCGGGCCTGTTGTCGACTATGCAAGAGAGAACGGTGTGCTTCTTAACTGTACGTCAGATTCTGTGCTGCGATTCGTGCCGCCACTGGTGATAACACACAAGCAGATAGATAGAGTGGTAGACGTTGTGGCAGAGGGCATTGAGATGGCTAAATGACGCATGCTAAAAAATTTATAAAGGACTCCATCAAGAGAATAAAGGAGTACGTACCAGGCAAATCCACAGAGGAAATTGCGGTTGGCTATGGTATTGAACCTGGTAATATCATCAAACTGGGCTCAAATGAGAACCCGCTTGGTCCCTCGCTCATGGCAGTAGAAGCTGTGCGTAACATGGCTGATACCATCAGCGTGTACCCTTCGGTAGACGCTGCCGAACTCAGGTGTGCCCTTGCAGACTACGTGGGTTATCCGGAAGAGAATGTGGTTTTAGGTGCAGGTATGGACGGTGTGGTTGATACACTGATGCGACTCTTCGTGCAGCCCGGTACAGATGTCATTATCCCTACCCCCACTTTCTCATACTTCGGGATTGCTGTAGGCTCAGCAGGCGGGGTGCCGGTCTATGTGAAGCGACTGCCTGATTACAGCGTGGATACTGATTCGGTGATCTCGGCACTCAGAGATTCTACACGTTTCATCTACCTTGTCTCACCAAATAACCCATCAGGCAACACCGTCCCAGAAGCCGATGTCAGGAAGATCGTAGAATCCACAAGGGCGCTGGTATTCCTCGACGAGGCATATGTGGAGTTCGCCAACAGGAGCCTTACTGGCCTGGTGACAGAATATGATAACCTTATCGTGGGACGTACCATGTCCAAGGCTATGGGACTTGCAGGTCTTAGGGTTGGTTATGCCGTGGTACCGCAGTGGATGACCAGGGAATATATGAAAGTGACCACTCCATTTGCCATAAGCAGGATATCTGTAGCAGCAGGACTGGCAGCCCTGCAGGACACTGATTACAGGAAAAGGACTATCGAGAATGTGCTAACAGGCAGGCAGTTTTTGAATGATAAATTATCTGGTCATTGCAGGGTATACCCTTCTGAAGCAAACTTCATTTTGATCGATGTATCTCCCAGAAAGAGTAAAGACGTTGCAGAGATGTTGTTGGAAGAGGGCATCATCGTACGTGACTGCACATCATTCAGGGATGCAGGGAATAGCTTGATAAGGATAACTGTAGGCACCCCTACCCAGAATACCAGGCTTGTGGACACACTTATCCGTATACTGCAATGATTATGATCACATTGACTGGTACTCCTCCATGAAAATTGCATTGACAGGCACTCCCGGCACTGGTAAGACCACCATATGCCACATCCTGGGTAAGAAGTACAGGATTATTGATATTAACCGGATGATAACTGATGAAGGGCTGCATACCGGAAGGGATGAACTGCGCGGTTCTGTTGTGGCAGATATGGAAGCACTCCAGGGACGGGTTAATGAACTGGTAAAGGGTGAGAAGGAAACAATAATCATTGAAGGACATTTATCCCACTACCTGGAAGGGAATGATGCGGTCATTGTGCTGCGGACCAGACCCGGCATACTGACCCGTAGGCTTGAGAAGAGGGCATATTCCAAGGAAAAGGTCAGGGAAAACGTGGAAGCAGAAGCACTGGATCTAATACTGGTTGAAACCACCCAAATGCACGATAGGGTCTATGAAATTGAGACCACTACATCCTCACCTGAAGACGCTGCCATCCTGGTGGATTCGATAATTGGGCACCTGGTGGCAGGTAACTTTGAGCAGGTGGAAAGATATCTGCCCGGGCAGTTCGACTGGAGTGAGGAGGTATTCTTATGACCCTCAACACCTACCGGCCGTATATTAGCTTCATCCTGGAACCTTCAGCATCGGCTCTTTCCCGCATGGGCCTGACCCCGAATAATGTCTCTATGCTCTCACTTATATTTGCAATGCTGTCATGTGTATCTTACTATTATTCCTCAGGCAGCCGGTTGTATCTGGCCGCAGCCCTGGTATTTGTTATACTGAATTCGTTCACAGACGCTTTGGATGGCGTGATGGCACGCCAGAAGAACATCCAGTCGGACCGGGGCGACCTGCTGGACCATGTTATTGACAGGTATGCCGATACTTTTATCATTTGTGGTATATTTTTTGCCGGATATGCACACTGGATGATAGGAGCGACCGCTATCACAGGAGTGCTGATAACCAGTTATATGGGCACCCAGGCCCAGGCTGTAGGAGTAGGAAGGGATTACGGCGGTATCATGGGAAGGGCAGACCGGCTGGCACTTATTATTATGGTCACTGCTGCAAATGTTGTTTACCCTTTCGAGATATATTCTATGCAACTGCTGGGCTGGGTTATAGTGGTGATTGCAATTACGTCCCACTTTACGGCTCTACAGCGGTTTTTACGCATATGGAGTGAGATGGGGCAAGAATAATTATCTAATTTTATTGCGTGTTTTTTTCTCTGAAATAAGATTGGAATGACATTAAAAATGAAAGTTTGGCTTTGGAAAAAAAACATTTTGGAATTCAATATGTTGCGGCTTTGTTTGAAAGATTTATAACGAAAAACTACCGCTATGCGGCTGCATTTTTGTTCAAAGCTATGCATTACGAAAAATTGATAAGTTTAAAAGAATAGAATAAACCGAATATTCCAAGTTTTTCCCCATGTAGCTCACTTTCCGCAGGTATCTGCAAAATTTTAGTAACTATTCAGCCTGTAAAGCACTATCACAAGCCGTCACCCTCCACTTATATAATATCTTTATACTCATGAAATCGATATCGTAAGACATTAGCTATGAATGTTTCATAAAAAGTTACAAAATGTACTTTCGTTATCAGTAGCTATAATTTGTATGGCTGAATAGTTACAAATTTTATATAATTTTTCCTGATAGTGGTTTAGAATATTTCTGAAATATTATATTTATATTGTGGATGCATAAATACATGTTTTGGACATACGATTTTCCAACTTTGGCATAAAATATACATGCATCTTTCCAAACCATTTTTCCAAAAATATCGAAAAACCTAATCATCCGACATGATTCAATGTTAAAGAAAAAGATTTGTTTTCAAAATATACCTGCGGAATATAAGATGTAGCATTCTTGGAAATACTCATAACTTCAATAAGGTGTAACAGGCAAAAAGGGAGTACAGTAATGCAATAATTTATCGATTGGCTGGAAAATCATATTTATCCACACAGTGAATAGAAAACCGCCATGTTTAATTGTTATGTATGCTTAATTCTTATATATTGTTATGAATGCCTTTGCAACTATGGGTGAAAATTCATTTTGCTCAATGATATTTTCTTTAGGATTTTAAAACATTTATCAGCATTATATGTTGCAAACAATCTAAAAAGATTAAAATATATATAGTCAATCGAAGTTAAGAACATGAGCAAACTTGAAGATATTAAACCTAATGCATCGGTAAGCGGTATCATTTCGGATAGCCTTGTAGCTGTTTTAAATGTAAAATGGTTTGGATCAGATGCTCTTGATCTCACTTACAAGACTCATGACGGCCGTCTTGGCAGTGAACTCCTTTACCGTGATGATGAAACACGAATTGAAATTGTAGAACAAGATAGACCATGGAGTTTCGATGGAGATGGTGCTCTTTTCCGATTAGTTTCTGAAGCTCACAGAATTCGTCTGGCTCATTTATTTGACCCGGTTCTTGCTGTACATACCTCAGTAGTCGATCCACTTCCTCACCAGATAACGGCTGTCTATGATGCAATGTTGCCACGTCAACCCCTCCGCTTTTTACTTGCTGATGACCCTGGAGCAGGGAAAACAATTATGGCAGGATTACTGATGAAGGAATTGATTGCACGTGGTGATCTGGAGCGTTGTCTTGTAGTTTGTCCAGGTAATTTGGCCGAACAGTGGCAAGATGAACTTTACAGT
>Ga0255420_10134_pt1 | contig 15935 bp, 14 predicted proteins | sample ANMaggSeSYBR02I3_FD_182630 | JGI IMG/M metagenome (GOLD analysis project Ga0255420, IMG submission 182630) | Sediment cell enrichment communities from methane seep in Santa Monica Basin, California, United Staets - ANME aggregate JGI... | ecosystem: Environmental > Aquatic > Marine > Cold seeps >...
GGTAAGAGAGATCGATATCATACATTCTATGATCTAAAAGCCGCATCAAATCAGTTTGCAAATGTTTTAAGAGATATAGATGTGAAAAAGGGTGATAGAGTCCTTGTAATATTGCAGAGTATCCCTGAGTGGTATATTGCTATTATTGGAATGTTTAAACTTGGCGTTGTTCCAATGCCAGGTACCGTTCTTCTAACATCTAAGGATATAGAGTATCGTGTTAATCGTGCTGAAGCATGCATGGTTATTACAGATATGGATCATGCTGATAGGGTTGACGCAGTTCGTGAGAGGTGTCCAACATTAAAACATGTGATGCTTATCGGTGGAAAAAGAAAGGGCTGGTTTAACTACAGCAATAAAATGGAAAAAGCTTCTCGTGAGCTTTCCACAGAGGAAATAGGAAAAACTCTTTCTAGTGATCCGATGCTGATCTATTTCACATCTGGAACGACAGGTCATCCAAAGATGGTTCTTCACACTCATAGTTATCCACTTGGGCATGAGGTTACAGCAAAGTTCGCCCAGGCCCTCACCGAACATGATCTTCATTGGACCGTTTCTGAGACGGGTTGGGCAAAGGCCGCATGGGGTAAACTATTTGGTCAGATGATTGTTGGTGCTACTATTATTCAATGGGAACTGCCAGGTCGTTTTGATGCAGATGGACTTTTGAAAGCTATAGAAAAATATGGTGTAACATCATTCTGTGCTCCTCCAACAGTGTATCGGATGCTCATTCAGATGGATCTTTCAAAGTATAATCTCAAGCTCCGTCATTCTATGAGTGCAGGCGAACCATTAAATCCAGAAGTCATTAGGGTTTGGAAGGATACTTTTGGTTTGGAGATCTTTGATTTCTTTGGACAGACTGAAACAGTGTGTGTGCTTTCTAACTATCCCTTTATGCCAATAAAATTTGGGTCGGTTGGTAAACCAACACCGGGTCATGATGTACGAATTGTTGACGATGATGGAAATGAATTAGGGCCTAATGAAGAAGGTAACATTGCCATATATGTTGGTGATGAGCGACCTCCGGGTCTTTTCAAGGAATATTGGAAAGATGAAGAGATAATGAAAAAGGCATTCAGGAATAATTATTACTATACTGGGGATCAAGCATACAAAGACGAGGATGGATATTTCTGGTTTGTAGGAAGGGATGACGATGTCATTAAATCGTCAGGATACCGCATTGGACCATTTGAGGTTGAATCAGCGTTAATGGAGCATGATGCCGTTGCAGAATGTGCGGTTGTCGGTGCCTCAGATCCCAAAGGCGTGAGAGGAATTATTGTAAAGGCAGTTGTCGTACTTTCGAAAGGGTACAAACCATCGGAGGCACTTACAAAAGAGTTACAGGAACATGTGAAAAAGACAACGGCCCCTTACAAGTACCCACGTGTAATAAAGTATGTTACTGAACTTCCAAAGACAATTTCGGGCAAGATACTCAGACGTGAATTGAGAAAGGACTAGAACTCTCAGATAACTACATCAGTCCCCTCTTTAAACTCAAATCAAGGTTGGGGACTGTGTCAAATTTTTTCAGTTCTTCTGGTTTGATCCATTTATATTCAGTATGCTCCCAGTCTAGTTTTATATCTGGATCGTTTTTTAATTCTACTTTGGCGGGATGAACAATCCATGTTCTCTTTGCTTTTGGATCTGTAAATTTAAAGGTTTCTCCTAAACTATATGATAAAATATTATCTTTCCCAATTCCAAGTTCCTCTTGCATTTCCTCCATTATTTTTTCAATGGGTGGTTTAGGTTCGTCAAGATAGCCTGTGACGGTATTCCATTTTCCTTGGTAAACGCCTACTTTATTACTTCTCTTCAAAATTAAAATCTTATCTTTGCATTTTATGAAAACGGTTATGACCAGTGACGTGTCAGAGTTTGTGTAATCAATTCTTCCATCTGGGAATTTCGGTAGTTTTTTAGCAAATTCTCTTATCATTTCTATTATTTCCCGCTCTTGTATAGTCATAATCAATAGAGGATTACGTGATAATTATATTTAAATCAATTGAAATAATCTGTTTTTAAATCTAAAAAATTCACTTTTCAACTATTACAGCATCTTCCACTGATTTTATGGATTCAGATGAAAATACAAGATGGCCTGTGTCATCCAAGGTGTATACCCCTAGATCTATATCTTCAGATGGCTCTACAAGAATACTAAAGGGTATCCCTGTTTCTTTGTCAACTAGTGAGCTCTTCAAGATGCCTAGGTACGCCCCTTCTTTATTCATCACCTTTTTCCCTCTAATATCGCTACTTTCAAGATTCTTCATTAATTTACCTTGTTTTACCACAAAATATAGGGATACTAAACCAACCAAACATATGATCCAAATAAGAATAAGAGCGATTATATCGGCATGATGTTCCCCATATCTATTAACGTATATAGTTACTGCTTTACTCTCGCTGAAAAAAGCTATCAATGTTCTGTACGTTATTATACATAGACTACCTATTCCTGCAAAATATCCAGGAATAATAAGTAGTTTGTTTTTTATCGGTCGTCCCCCTTTTAAATTATTATCCGAATATAATAGTTTAATTTAAATGTTTTGAAGAATCTTTAGTGTTGGTTAAACAATTGAACTGTATTATTAACTATGCCCAGCCTAATTTTTTGATCAGAGCTATCTGTTATTTGAAATATGAAAACACCAATCCAGTTGAATTAAAATTTTATTCCAATTGGGAAAAATCGTTTTTCATGCTTTTTACACATTTATCTTTGATATCTTTGAATTTGAGATCAAGATAGTAATCACTAGAAATCGCAAAATTATGTTTCAAATTACCGTTGGAAAATTCCCCTCTCAATTCCTCTATAACCTTGTCAAAAAGGGAGTCTGTTGTTTTGTGGATTACTATATCGATAAAATCCTCTATATCTGGGTTTCCATCTTGATTTTCATACCATTTCAAGGCTTCTTCCAAGATCTTATCTTTCATCTTTCCCTCCTTCAACCACTACTCTTATAACAACTAGCTCTTTATAAATTCTGTCTCTGTCGGTTATACCAATAGTAGCGAGATCAGCATAGAAATCAGAAAAGGAATAATCAGAAGAAACTGCAATCTGCGTGTTTCCATTTTACATTCTGAATACGCCAGGTTTCCAGTCTGAAATTGGAGCGTTAAGTGATGCTGAAATGCCAAGCCCTAGTACTAATCGCGTATTCACAGGGTCAAGTATTCCATCATCCCATATTCGAGCCGTGCTATAGTAAGGATTGCCCTCTTTTTCATATTTGTCCAGTATGGGTTCTGTTATTGCTTTTTCCTCTTCTTCTGTCATTTCTTTGCCTTTTCGCCATAGCTGATCTTTTTTAACGGTTAACAGAACACCTGCTGCTTGTTGACCACCCATTACTGAGATGCGTGCATTTGGCCACATCCATAATTGTCTTGGCCCATAGGCTCGCCCACACATACCATAGTTTCCCGCTCCAAATGATCCAGCGATTATAACAGTGAATTTAGGAACTTGGGCAGTTGCTACGGCACTAACCATCTTGGCACCGTCTTTTGCAATGCCTCCCGCCTCATATTTTTTTCCAACCATGAATCCGGTTATGTTTTGTAGGAAAATTAGCGGTATTTTTCTTTGACAACACATCTCTATAAAATGTGTGCCTTTAAGTGCCGACTCTGAAAATAAGACTCCATTGTTTGCAAGAATGCCAACAGGATATCCCATTATCCTTGCAAAACCACAGACTAGGGTTTCACCATATAATGCTTTAAACTCATGGAATTTTGAACCATCTACAATCCGGGCAATGATCTCCCTAATGTCAAATGGTGTTCTTGGATCCTTTGGTATTATCCCATATATTTCCTTGATATCGTATGCTGGTTCCTCAGGCTTTCTAACATCCAATTGTGTTTTCTCAGGTCTATTTAGATTTTCCACAATGTTTCTTGCCATGTGTATGGCTTCTGGATCATCATGGGCGTAATGATCTGAAACTCCACTTTCTCGGCAGTGAACATCTGCACCGCCTAAATTTTCTGCGGTTACTTCTTCACCAGTTGCTGCTTTGACGAGTGGTGGTCCGCCAAGGAAAATAGTACCAGTTCCTTTGACAATTATTGTTTCATCCGACATTGCAGGAACGTATGCCCCACCAGCCGTACATGATCCCATGACTACTGCTATCTGTGGTATGCTCATAGATGACATTGTAGCCTGGTTATAGAAAATCCTTCCAAAGTGTTCTCTATCTGGAAATACCTCATCTTGCATAGGTAAAAACGCGCCACCAGAGTCAACCAGATATATGCATGGGAGATTGTTTTCCTTAGCGATTTCTTGTGCTCTTAAATGTTTCTTGACAGTCATTGGATAATATGTTCCCCCAGTGACTGTTGCATCATTGGCGACAATTAATACCTCACGTCCATGAACGATTCCAACACCTGTAACCATACCGGCACAGGGTGATCTATCTTTATACATGCCATATCCTGCAAGGGAGTTAAATTCCATAAATGGGGTATCAGGATCAAGAAGTGCATCAATACGCTCACGGGCAAGCATTTTATTCCTTGATTTGTGAAGTTTTATTTTTTCTTCACCGCCACCCTTTGCCGCGATTGAAATTTTATCTTTAAGATTTTTTACAAATTTTTCATAATTAGCAAAATTTTCTTTGTACTCCTTGCTGGAATTATCTACATGACTTTCAATAACATCCATATTTTTAATCCTCCTTTTCCTTTGTAATTTCCACTGTATTTTGACCAATTTCAATTTGGTTATTTTCCTTAAAATTAACTTTTTTTACCTTACCATTGTACGGTGCTCTTATTAGGTATTCCATTTTCATGGCTTCGATAATCATAAGAACATCTCCTTTTTTGACCTTATCTCCGTCTTTTACCTTTATACTCACTACCTTTCCGGAGATTGGTGAATTAAGGCTTCCCTTCTCCTTTTTCTTGGTTTTCTTTGCTCCAGTGAGTTCTATATTCCTAACCTTAAATACATCCCCCTCTACAAATACAAATTTGTCTTTGTCGCCCTTGGTGATCACGCATTTGATAACTCTATCGCCAAGTTTTATTTTTAGATGTCCAGGTTTTATTTCGTCCGCCTCTACTTTATACTCTGTATTGTCATATGTGACGAAATACTGGTCTTTCCTACGTTCAACCGATACGTTGTACACATGGTTTTCATGTTCATAATTTATAAACATCTACGAATCAACCCCCATTCTCCATCTTCCAACATGCTTCCAGGGTGAATGTGGATCAGATTCTTTGTACCTTACAATTTCCTGTGTCTTGGAATGCATCGAATCATATACTGCAAGAGCAATGAGTGCTTCAACAGGTAGTCCTTCCTTGGCGCTCATCCAGTCCTTAAAGTGATTATCAATAAAATGAGTGGTTATGTTTCCCTTTTTAAACTCGTCATGACTAAGTACTTTCTTTAGGAAAGATATATTGGTTGTTATTCCTAAAACTACATAGCGTGATAGTGCCCAGATCATCTTGTTGATACATTCTTCTCTGCTCTCACTGCTTACTACAAGTTTGGCAAGCATCGGATCATAGTATGGAGTTATCTTCATACCGGTATAAATACCAGTGTCATTTCTCACATTAGGTCCAGTAGGTGATTCTACTTTTGTTAACGTTCCAATGCTTGGTAGAAATCCATTCGATGGATTCTCGGCGTATATACGACATTCAATGGCATGGCCACGTTGGATCAAATCTTTCTGTTTAAGCGTAAGTTTCATGCCGCTGGCAATTCTCAGTTGCCATTTAGCAAGATCAACACCCGTAGTCATCTCTGTTATCGGATGTTCTACCTGTAATCTGGTGTTCATCTCCATGAAATAGAATTTAAGGTCTCCGTCAACCATGAATTCGACAGTCCCAGCATTTGAATAACCTACTGCCTCTGCAGCTTTTATAGCTGCTTTGCCCATTTCCTCTCGCAGATCGGAAGTCATAACTGGTGACGGTGTCTCTTCTATAATTTTCTGATGTCTTCTCTGTATGGAGCATTCTCTCTCGAAAAGATGGATGATATTTCCATGTTCATCAGCTAGTATCTGAAATTCTATATGTCGAGGTTTATCAATGTACTTCTCAAGAAATACAGTATCATTTCCAAAGGCAGATTTCGATTCACGCTTTGCGCTCTCGATAGAAGCTTCAAGCACCTCTTCAGAATGAACTATCCTCATCCCCTTTCCGCCACCACCAGCAGCAGCTTTAACCAAAAGAGGAAAGCCAATTTTCTTTCCCTCTTCTACCAGTGAAGAGTTATCTTGCTTTACTCCATGATAACCGGGAATTACGGGCACCCCGGCTTTTTCCATGATTTTTTTTGCCGCTATTTTATCTCCCATCAGGCTTATAACCTCGGGGCTAGGACCGATGAATTTCATTTTCTTATCATTGCAGGATTTTGCAAAATCAGGGTTCTCTGCAAGGAATCCATATCCGGGATGTATGGCGTCTGCACCGACATCCTGTGCGACCTTTATTATCTTTGGAATATTCAGGTAACTTTCAATAGGTGTTGGATCTCCGAGATTAACTGTTTCATCAGCAAGTTGGACATGTGGTGCATTCTCATCTACTTCTGAGTAGACTGCTACAGTTTTTATGTCCATTTCCTGACAGGCTTTTATAATCCTTACAGCTATTTCTCCACGGTTAGCTATGAGTACTTTTTTAAACAAAATTATCCACTCCATTTTGATTTTCTTTTTTCAAGAAATGCACTGATTCCTTCTTGTCCCTCATCTGAGATTCTTAGTTCGGCTATTTTTTCTACTGTGAACTCTTTGTAGTCCTCTACATCCATTTTTTGACATTTATCTACCAGGTTTTTTATCTCCACTATGGATTTTGGACCTGAGGAATGAAGCCATTTAGCATATTTTTGTATTTCAGCATCGAGATCCTCTTCCGGTACAACGTAATCTATAAGACCAATTTCTTTTGCATATTCTGAAATGAATCGTTCTCCTGTTATGAAAAGCCGTCTCATATTGGATAGACCTATGCGTCTTACAATGTATGTTGATATAACAGAAGGTATTATCCCAAGGTTTGTCTCGCTGAATGCAAATTTTAGTCCAGGGGGTGCTATAGTTATGTCGCATACAGCAACAAGTCCTATTCCCCCTCCAAATGCGTGACCATTGATATGGCCTATTACTGGCTTTGGACAGGAATAAATCGTTTCATATAAGTCTAATAAAAGTCTACTATCTTGGATGTTTTCTTCCTTGGAATATTTAGCCATGCTTTTCATCCAGTTAAGATCGGCACCAGCGCAGAAGGATTTGCCATTGCCCGTGAGTACAATTATTCTAATGGCATCATCAGAAGATAATTCTTTAAAACAACTTGTTAACTCTTTCATTAGTTTCTCGTTCATTGCATTGTGAACTTCTGGTCTGTTTAGATGGACCGTAACAACGTCTTTTTCTTTGTGTATTTCTAAAGTTTCATATTTCATAATTTTCCCCCTAAGGAATTTTATGAGGTGACACTAAGATATGCGTTGGCGATGCTAGGCAGAATAGATAAAGGTTTCTAAAGTTTTTACAACAATTGTCGATAAAATCTATTTACCTTTGAAAATAGGTTTCCTTTTTTCGACAAAAGCTGCAACTCCCTCTTTGAAATCCATTGTTGCTGCTGACTGTGATGCTGTCTGACTTTCTAGCTCTAGGTGGGTGATCATATCATTATCCTGGCTTTTATTGATAAGCATCTTTGCTTTACCTACGGCTATTGGCGAAAGTTTTCTAAACTTTGATGCAATTTCTTCAATTGCGTCGTCTAATTCATCTGGTTCCACTATTTTATTTATAATTCCTAACTCTTTTGCTTCTTCTGCTGTAAATGTCTTTGAAGTAAGTATGTATTCGCATGCTCTTTGATATCCAACTAGTTTTGTAAAAAACTGCGTTCCACATCCCGGTGCAAGACCTATTCCAATGAATGCTGTACCCATTTTTGCCCCTTTTACTGCTATGATGATGTCACACGCAAGCATAAGTGAAAGTCCTGCGCCAAATGCTGCTCCATTAACTGCAGCGATTACTGGTTTTTCCATGGTTCTCATTTCAATTACGCATCTGTGTATAGCTATAGTGAGATCTCTTAGGAATTGAGATTTATCTTCTGCAGCATGCATTTCTTTTACGTCTCCCCCACCGCAGAATCCTTTGCCAGTTCCTTTGATTACGACTGCTTTGATATTATTCTTGGTGGTGAGGTTTCTTAGTGCATGGTATAGTTCCTGGCCGAGTTTTAGGTCAAACGAGTTTAATCGTTCAGGTCGATTAAGGGTGACATAGGCAATGTTTTCTGTTATATCGGTGGTTAGTGTTTCATAGTTCATAGGTATCACCCCTTGAGAATGCTGTTTTAGATATAAATCTTGGGGAAAAACATTAATAAATAGTTAACCATGCACGTGGCCGTGGTTTACAATGGATTCACTACTAATATTAGGGATACTCATTGCATATATTGCTGTTATTGTCTTGGTTGGTTTTATTAGTTCACGGAAGGCAAAAACATCCCAGGGTTTTTTTCTTGCAGATCGAAGCATTGGATGGTTGGCACTTACTGCTACTATAACTGCGACTACGGTTGGTGGTTCTGCCACTATTGTTGCAGGAGGACGTATTTACGCATCTGGTCTTCCGGCATTGTGGTATGATGTAGGTGGAGCATTAGGGCTTATTATTCTTGGGTTATTCCTTGCAAATAAGGTTAGAAAGACGGGGCTTTTTACGCTGCCTGATATCGCAGGGCATCTCTATGATGACAAGGTCAGATTTGCCTCTGCTATTTTGATAATTATAACTGAGATCGCCTGGGTTTCACTGCTTATTCAGGCCTCCAGTCTCATACTTTCTGTAATTGTTCCTGTAGAATTTGAGATTCTTTTGATTGTGATAACGGTTGCTTTCATAGCGTATACACTTATAGGTGGACAATACGCCGTCATATATACTGACATCATACAATTTATTGTAATGATCGTGGGAATATGCCTGATAGCAGCTCCATTGCTGTTATTTGATGCCCTACCACATCTAGGTCAGTTGTCGGCAAATTCATTGTCTTTCCCGGTGAATAGTAACATTGGCATTCTTGCGGCAGGCTCCATTTTTTTTATGATGTTCATGCCTCATGTTGTTGGTCCTGATATCTATTCTAAGGTATTATCTGCAAAAGACGAGAAAACTGCGAAACGAGGGGCAATATTCTCAGGGCTTTTTAAGATGATTTTTGCAGTAGCAATTGGAGTAATTGCCCTGTCAGCTGCTGTTTTGTATCCTGGTCTAGAGAAAGCTTCGCTTGCGATACCTATTGCTGTATCTGGTCTTTCCCCACTGGTGGCAGGTATAGTTCTTGCCGCCTTCGTTTCTGTTATGCTCTCGTCGGCTGATTCATGTTTGCTGTCTGCTGGTACTATATTGAGTGTAGATATCACTCGCAAAAAGAACGTGAATGTTTCCCGGGTTGGCATACTTGGTGTCGGTATTGGTGCTTTGCTCCTCGCTCTTTATTATACTCAACTCGGTGGTATTTTGGATACTTTACAGCTAGCATATACTGTGTTTACAGCGGGTCTTACATTACCAGTTATCTTTGGTTTCTATAAGGAGAAAACACGTGCTACTTCCAGAGGTGCTTTTTGGAGTCTCATACTCGGCGGTTCTGTTTCACTTATTTGGCTAAATATTGCCCCCTATGGCGAGTATGCTGTATTGGTTGGATTGTTAGTTTCAATCGTTCCGCTACTTGTGTTTAGAGGGGTGAAAAAGTGAGAGTTGAAATACTTAAATTATTGGGCGATGCTGGTTTTGTATCTGGGGAATATATTGCAGAACATCTTGGAGTGTCACGGACTGCAGTATGGAAACAAATTAAATCTCTGCAAAATCTGGGTTATGAGATCGAATCGGTTAAAAATAAGGGATATAGGTTGGTGTCTCGACCTGATATTCCTATTGCAGAAGAGGTAACCCTTGGGCTTGATACTCAGGCTATTGGCAAAGACATCTATTATTTTAAGTCACTTCCCTCAACGAATCTTTTTGCAAAAAAATTGGTCAAAGATGGTGTTGAGGAAGGAGCAATAGTCGTCTCGGATATTCAATTAAGTGGGCGTGGTCGGAAGAGTCGTAATTGGTTTTCACCTGAGGGTGGGTTGTGGTTTTCAGTTGTGTTGTATCCACACATTCCTCCAGAACGTGGCATGTTGCTTACAATGGCAAGTTCTGTTGCAATTGTTCAAGGTATCAAAGAAACAACTGGCTTGCATCCTGTGATTAAATGGCCAAATGATCTTCTGATAAACGGGAAGAAAATCTGTGGTATCCTTACTGAACTTGATGCTGAAATGGACTGCATAAACTACACAGTTGTAGGTATTGGTATCAACGTCAACAATCAATTGAGTGAAGATTTACAGGGAACGGCTACATCACTTATACAGGAAACTGGCTCTCGGGTTTCACGAGTAAAACTTCTTCGGTCTATCCTTAAATGTTTTGATGAAAATTATAGCAGATTGATATCGGGTGATTATAATTTTATCAGAGATTCATGGTTTTCCCATGCGAACATCATTGGTAGGAATATTCAAGTGCATGGTGAAAAAACAATATTAAAGGGCGTGGTTTCCAGTGTTGACGAGAGCGGATGTCTCATTTTGGATACCAAGGATGGAAGCGTTAGGGTTGTTAGTGGCGATGTGGAATATTTGTAAAATGTTTAGCATATAGTTGATGTGAACTCAGTTGTAATCTGGTCTTCCCTGGTTACTGAAACCGTTGTTTGGTTCGTATGGGTTGAATGCTGGATCTCCGTAGAGAACTCTAACATAATAAGTGGGTGGTTCTCTGTCGACTCTTTTTTCTCCCCTTAATGCTTCGCCCACACTAAGATCGTCTACTATCAAATGATTTTCGAAGGTGGTGAGGCCTGCTTCGCTACCAGTCATTCTGGTTGCCCCCACAAAGCAGTTGCATCCAGCATGCAGCATGGTGAGTCCTATGTTCATGTTTGGTGGTATTCCATCTATCCGTCCCATCAGACATGATGATGTGAGAAAGATGCTTGGTTTGCTATAAACCCAGTTTTTTGCATGTGCTACATCAATTGCTTTGCTATACATATCAAGCCCATAAAGTGAAGGTGTATACCAGAACCAATCTCCATGGCCTAAATATTCTATATAATTTGAGCCAGTATATGTTTCTAACAGGTTGGTTATTTGTCTGCCGTTTCTTAAATCGCCATAGACCTGTGGTTGGAAACCATATTTTCTGATTTCAAATGAGTAGGGTATTTGGTGGAAAATCCCTCCTGTTTCACCGAACCCTTCGCCAAAAATAAAACTAAATCTGTTATGCCAGTCTCTTTGTTTAGCGGGTTCACCACATATATCTTGGTAGAGTAATGTTCTAGAGATCAGTAGTGAGACGTCTTGAACATCATAGGATACTATTCTCCCAACTGAGAGGTTCCAATCCAGAGAATAGGGATTATCAGAGGGTAGACCTTTATCATAAATTCCTCCTTGAGATGGGCCATAATAATACATTGGGATCATAGTTGTGTCTGCAAGGATTGCTAGCCATGCTGGTCCGTTGAGGTAGTTTTGAAGCATTTCTTGGTTGCCAAGCAGAGATAATGTTTCTTCCAGTTGTTCTACAGTATAGTTTACCTTTGTATTTGTAAAATTATGTAGTTTTTCATTGTACCATGGACCTGTTCCAGATCCATTTGCCATAGTAGTATAACCATTGCTTGTAAGTCCAAAATTTGAGTCAGCTATGATTATTCCACCATGTGCACTGGCAAGATATGGAGCAGTCATGGAAAGCTTTGGTATAAGGGGCATATGTGGTTTTTCTAGTTCAGATATTTTTATTGAGATTTCAAAGTCCGTATTTACTACAGAAATTCCTCTCTGGGTAAAATAACCACCTTTTATACCATTGTATATATTAACTTTAAGTTTGTAATTTCCAGATGCGTTACAGGCAAGTGTTTCGATGTATGTTTTTTCAAAATCATATCCAAGACTTGAAGAATATGCAACGATGTTGTCTTGTTTGTCATAAAAATGTAAACTAATGATTGGGACAATGGAGTCAATTTGGTCCATAAAAGAACTGCTAGATTCTGTAATGTTGGCATGGATTTGGATTCTATTGATTCCGCTTGGGATGTTGATTGCATAGTTTTTTGTTCCTTCTCCTTTGAGATCTATTGTTTTTCCCAGAAATGTCAACTTGGTATTTGTGATGTGATCTGTAAATCCTGTCTCATTGGTGCTAAGTACATATGGTGGGATGACATCTGATGGATTTGTCATTGTGATATAGTTGATTTCTCCAAATTTTTCGTTGATTGTAGTTAAAACGACATTCTGTATTTCATCTTCGTTTTCCAGTTTGATAATGTCAATATCTGGTAGATCTAGTGAAATGTCTCCGATTAAATATCCGTTGTGTACGTTTAGGTCATTACAAACTTCCTGTAATTCATTCTCGTTTTCGTCATAGATTAAAACAGGGATATTGAGATAACTTGCTAATGGGCTTGCCATGAGGCTGAGCTTATATGCATCGTCTGTACCGTAGGGGATTATCATAACTGTTGATGATTCCACAAATGTATGTCTTGCAGCTTCAACAGCAACTTCTGAAGGTGAGCCCAGTAATTCTGTGGTGTGGTAGGTAGTGTTTAGGTGTTTGCCCAAGACTAAGATTTTTTTATCTTCCATATTTAGGTAATGATCAAGGAAAACCAACTGATGATCCGTTAATTCTCCATTGTTTTGAACAAGAAGAGGTTTTATTCCACTTACGTTAGATGAGTCATACCAACAGGCCATACTCGCACCTATTATACCAAAAAATGGATCATTATCTGGAATTACAATAGCGTCCTCAGTGGATTGCTGAGATGATGCAAAATGAGTAATTGTTTCCATGCTTTGTATATTCTCTTTTTCTGGAATTAAATGATCAGCATGAATTGTACATGAGGGGATTAGTAAGATTATTAGCGAAAGAGCGATTATTTTACGCATCAAATATTTATAAAGACTTTCATATTAAAAGTATTTCCTATATTTTCATGCATATGTGGAGTTTCCATGCAAGATTTTTTTATTTTACGAATGGTTTTAAAAGTTGTAAGTTATCTTCTTTTTGCGGGTTAAGTTGCATGCATGGTGTTAAACGGCTATTGTGGTGGTTACTTTCTGGATCTGCTGGAGGCTCGAATCGAGGCAGGATTTTGGAAGAGTTGTTTACACAACCTAGAAATGCAAACGAGTTAGCCAATGTTCTTGATCTGGATTACAAAACTGTGAGACATCATCTTGGTGTTTTGGAGAAGAATAATCTTGCAACCTATACTGGAACCGGGTACGGTAAAATGTACTTCCCCTCTGATCTGTTAGAGACAAACTCAGGTTATTTTGATGAGATTTGGGGTAAAATTGGGAAAAAGAAGAAATAGAATGAACAACTGGAGGAATATATAGAATGAATAATACACCTAAAATGGATCCAAAGGCGAGGGCTCTTGTAATTCTGTTTACATTATTGATAGTGGGTGCTGCTATAGGTATTGTTATTTCAATGGCAAGTCTTGGTTTTTTAAAAGTGAGATTCGGATCTATAGAAGGCGCGCGTATCATCTGGCGAGTTTTTGCAGATTATTATATGCTTGGAACAGTCATCATATGTATGAATTTATCCCTTCTACTTGGGTTGCTCGGTTCCTATGTAGGTAGTTTTAGGAAAACTAAATCTAGTTTTCTGCTCGGCTTGGTTCTTTTTCTGGGTGTACTTTTTGTACAATCTTTGCTCAGTCTCCCTATTCTAGGTATTTTGTTGGCTAATTTCAGTTATCAGTCTGGGCTTTTTAGTCTCCTCCCTAACATGTTCGAAACGATCGCTCTTATAATATTGTTTCACTTAAGCATGGAATAAATTGGGTCTGACTAACGAGTCAAGGTTTTTTAAGTAATTAGCAAAAGCTCGTTAGTCAAAGATTTTTCTTAGTATCGGGAACATATACGGATGGTTCTCCAGGAATCTTTCAAAAAGATTAATTATCTTGTTTTTCGGCATACTAACCTGTAACGGATCAGACCATTCACTTTCTAATCCATGTACATCCCTAGCTTTCACCTTAATCTCATAATCTCCTTTAGTTTCCCATGTATGTGATGCTTCGCATTGTTCACCAGATTCAAAAGATCCAAGCCAGTCACTATCAGATCCATCACCCCAATCAAATAGATAATACACACTATCTTTATCAAGGTCAATAGTCTTAGTAAAAAATGTTTGCTCTTCGTTGATTTTACCAGTTGAAGGACCAGTTGGAGTAGTAGGTGTATTAGGGCAGATATTTTCACTATCAAAAAGATCAGACATAAAATATGAATGATTACCTAATGATATTTCTTCAGATAAATCAAAAACTTTGACGGTTGAATAATCATGCATATAATAAAGATAAACAATGCCGTTGGTTAGATCATAAATATTTGAATAAATAGTATAACTAAACATACCTTCAGAATAAGTAGCATGAGTAGCATTACAAATATCTGTAAAATAATCAGTAGATAATTCATTTATATTCTCAAGCATGCTTACTGCAGTATCATATCTCCAACAGGGGTAACCACCTAATTCAGGATGGCTAAGCAGAAAATTCGTACACACCTGGAAATCCCCCTCCTTACGGATGATTTCATCACCCTCAATAATTGCTGAATCACCAGTACGATCAACAATTAATATCTGATTACAATTTAACATGGGATGATGCCATTGACCGAATTCTTCTAATGCCTCATCAACAGTAGAGCAACTTTTCAAACAATTGGGAATATACCACCCGTTATACACAGGTTTAGACTCAGGATTTGTAGGTTGTAAATATGGATGATAAAAACTATCAAAAAATAAACCTTGTTCATTCATCCCTCCAAACTCAAAATAGGGCATATTATCAAAAGGATACGGTTTATTACAAAAAACAATCCTGCCATAATTATTATCATCAGGGGGATAAATTTTAATCATTGGTTCACATTCAAGACTATAATCTTCATTATTTCCAACTAAAGCAATCTCCTCATTAGATGCTGTGAACCCAGTACATGCAGAAACAGAAAAACTGGTAAAAAGTGATACCAGTAAAAATATAATCAAAATTTTTTCTTTCATATATTATTCACCTCAAAACAATAAAAAAGAAAATTGAAAAATAAACTATATTTATCAAATAAACTATTAAGCAAAGAATGCTCCGTCTTCTGTTTTGGCATACTCACAACCAACGGATCGCTCCATTCACTTTCAACACCATAGATATCCTTGGCTTTGACTTTTATTTCATAGTCGGCTTTTTCCGCCCAAGTATGAGATGCAGTTACTATATCGCCACTGTTTATTGGTCCAATCCATCCACTGTCACTGCTATCGCCCCAGTCAAATAGATAGTGGAGTTGATCTCCATCTGGATCAGTAGCACTACAAGTATAGGTATACTGTTCTCCTGCTTTACCAGAACTTTGTCCACTAGGTGTTTCTGGTTTTTCTGGAGGGGCATTCGACTCGAGAATGCCTAACGCCTCGTTGATCAGCCGCGTATGACTATAGACGGTTGGGTCATCCTCAGGAAGATTGACGGGAATCTCATTGGGTCCAATTCCCGTAGTGTAATATGGAAACACCCAGCTTTGGAAAATGCTGTGATCGGGCTTCAGATTTGCATCGTGGACAAAATTGACCCAATTCATAGTTCCAGCATAATATGTACTATCGTTATACTCATCTGGCTCCCAATACTGGCTATCATAATAAGTA